>Ga0207864_1000113_pt1 | contig 130201 bp, 104 predicted proteins | sample HigsolmetaAR202D_FD_184834 | JGI IMG/M metagenome (GOLD analysis project Ga0207864, IMG submission 184834) | Ionic liquid and high solid enriched microbial communities from the Joint BioEnergy Institute, USA - AR20-2-D (SPAdes) (version 2) ...
AGCTTGCCTACTTTCGCCCTGTTCGCCCTTGCGATGATCGCCCACGAGCTTGCCCACTTTCGCCCTGTTCGCCCTTGCGATGATCGCCCACGAGCTTGCCCACGAGCTTGCCTACTTTCGCCCTGTTCGCCCTGTTTTTGGCGTTCTATAGCGGTCTGTCAAATTTTTACAATGCTTGTAATTAAGCGTGACAGGTACTATTACAAGATAGTACCTAATAACTATTGTAACGATACGTTACAAGTATTATTATTCCGTATGTCAAATATGTCACTTACCCATTACTAAGTGATATATGTGACATATATCGTATCCGCTGCGTGTTTCGCCTGTAACCAGAGCAAGGCCTGTTGCTATAGCTGGCAAGGGCCGCCTTAACATAGTCTATGCATATGGAAAGTATGCCTGCTCTTTGGAGAGTTTGGGGCATTCCCCTAAGCGCGCAAGCGTTGGCAAGGCTTAACGTGTGTAGATAGGTCTATAAACACTTGTTGAGACTTTGCGTTAACTACGAAACAACAGCGTAAGATAATGCACTGTGATAGCTATGTCATAGTCACATGTCGATACGCTTGATCGTTAGGGCCGCAATGATACGACACAAGCAAGCTATAGATAATATTTGGCGTTGGGAGTTTGTAGGGCTGATAATTGCCACGATTCAAGCTCTGTTTTGGGAGATTGATCATGGGCAACAAGGCCAGAAAATTAGCGCGTCGCTTGCGTCAAGAGCTAGGCACATACTCCAATAATGGGGAATTGCCTAGCTTTTTGGTTAGCTATCCCGATATTGCAGATAGCGCACAGTTTACTCGCGTCTCAGAAAGCTTTAATGCTCCTTTTGGGCGTGACTTGACTTTCTCGACCGATCATCTGGAGCTTGATGACATCAAAAAGCGCAACAAGCGCTTTAGTGCATCGGTGGCTCAAGAGATCGAATCGCGCAAACAAGCACCAGTCAAGCCTGTTCAGCAGCCTACTGGTAACGAACCATATCGCAGGAACTACATACCAGAAGCACCAAAGCGCTCCAGCGAGCCTCTTGCTCCAGGCATGCGGCCTCGATTGCGGCCAGAAGGCCCTGTTGGATCACTGCCAGAAGGCACCAACTTGCGGGATACCCGCGGGGCAGCTGGCTTGCGATATGGCAAGGATCATGGTGTCACCAAGTCAATCGCTGGTGGCAAGATCGTAGACGGCAAGCTTAACTTCGAATAATCCTCATTCTTGGGTCGTGGCAGCTATCAGCCCTACAGACACCTGTCTCATCCTCTTGCATTGAAAGCCCTGTGCTGACTAGCACAGCACAGGGCGATAAACCTACAGCCTGCATATTCCAAGTAGCAGCTAGCCCCAATTGGCTAAAAGGTGAGGATCTGTCAATCTTTCAATGCAAAAGGAGTAACCCATGGGATTCTTCACTCGAAAAAAGGGCACTTATCTGATCGCGTGGAAAAATGGCAAGCCCAGAATCATCACGGCTCGTCTTTATCGGCTGATTGGCAATGCCTATCCAGAAGGCGTGATCCCGTTCGATGAGGAGCCAACCAAACATGGAGACTTTTGGATGGTTTACACAGCCAGAGCCTTTGAGACCGATAAGGAAGCTCGCGAGCACTTAAAAATCCTAAACTGCCCTTGCTCTTGGGAGCATTGGTATTGGTTTTTAGAGCGCTCTGAAAATTTGGGTGATTGCACTTGTGGTCACTGCGCTGAGCAAAAAAAAGCTCGCTCAAATCGGTAGTCTGATGAGCCTGTAAGGGCGAAACTGGGGAGGCACTAAGTCTCCCCAGTCACTACCTAATATACGACGGCATTGGTAGTTGCCAAGAAACAAGAGGTAAAAAATGAGCACAGCTACAACCAACGCCACAACCACCGTCCTTGAAAATCACTCTTTGAAAGAGGTTTTCAATAAGGTGCAAGCTCTCGCTGCAAAAGCGCCTGTGGACATTTACTTCACTGGCGTGATGCAACAGCTTGAAAATGGCGGCGATCCGATCCGAGTCTGTGAGCCGATCCTCGTAAAAGAGGTTTGGCCTACAGAATTCGTTGTCGAACTCTGCGGGTTCTACGAATGGGCCTTGTGCTTAGGCAATCCTAAGAGCAAGGCAATGTTTATGGCAGTACCAGGCTCGCAGACGGCAACCAATCGGTTCGAGATCGTGCCTAAAGGGCAGCTCCCAACATTGGGCACTCTTTCAGATATTGATGTCAAGGCAATCTGGCCAGACTGGTACGAAAGACTGATGGCTGCTAAGGAAGCCGATGACGCTGAAGTACGTCTCAGAGACCTACTCAAAGCAGGCGATCTGCAAGGAGCAATCCTTGCACAGCAGGAATTTGAAGCAGCAAATGCTCGGTTTGAAGCTCTCATGGACAAATTGAAGCAGGCTGCTGCTGCTGAAGCGGAAGCCGCCGAGCGTGCTGCTGCTGAAGCTGCTGCCGCAAAAGCTGCAAAAGAGCAGGAAAAACAGCGCAAGGCAGAGGAGAAAGCTGCTAAGGCTAAAAAGCAGCAAGCTTCTGCTCTTCTTAATTCAGAGCTTGGCCGAGCGCTCTTGAAAAAGCGTTCCAACGATCTGGATATGGCACTGGCCGCTTGCAGCGACCTGCATGCCAAGATCGTGGCGGCTGCTGAAGCCGTTGATCTGGAGCTGCTAAAAGAGCTAAAGGCTCAACGACCAGTTTTTGAGGCTGCCTACAATGCGGCAGAGGCCAATTTGACACAAGAAGCTCTCTTGAAGGCTCTTAGCGATCCTGAAGCTGTTCAAGCAGAGCTTGACGGTAAGACCGAACAGGTTGAGATCGAACAGACCGAACAGGTTGAGATCGAACAGATCCAGATTGACGTGGTTGTGGAGGAGGCTGCTCCTGTGAAGCCCAAACGGACTCGGACTCGCAAAAAGGGCAGCTAGTTGCAGAGGGGACAAGCCTGATCCGCATGGATCAGGCTTGTTTAATGCACCGCGCATTGGGCGCGACCGTCCCAAGTCGGTAAAAAGCAAGGGAAGAAAGAGGAAAGCATGAGCACAGATACCAACGCCACCATTAGCAAGCTACTCGCTATTCGATCCGAGATGCAATTTCGCATTGTTGCACGAGAGGAGGCTATCGATGCGCTACTCTGTGGCCTACTATCGGGCCATAGCTTAATAATCTTTGGGCCTCGCGGCACTGGCAAGACAACATTGGTCGATGCCCTTATGCAGCATCTGCCCGATGCTATTTACTTCGGGACGGCCATGCATCCTTTTAAGGAGCCAAACGAGCTGTTTGGCGCTATAGATATTCCGGCTTTGCAAAAAGGTCGCTATCGCTTAAACCTGTCGCGCATGGCAGTTGCACACGTTGCTTTCTTAGATGAAACATCGCGTGCTTCTGACGCAGCTTTGGAATCGCTCTTTGACGCGCTTGAAAAACGGCGCGTTGAAAATGAGGGCGTCTATCACAAGATGCCTCTCTGGTTCTGTATTGGCGCTGCTAATGCAGAATTTCAAGGCGATCGGCTTGGCCCATTGCGTGATCGCTTCCCGATTGCACTCTACGTTAACTATGTGCCTGACAAAGATCAAGCGCAATTGCTTGATTTGTATCTCAATCGCCCAGCCTATCAAACAACAGGGCTAACAAATGATGAAGTCGAAGAATTGCGCGCTCTCACAAAGAGTGTGACGATTCCAGACAACATCAAGAGTGAGTTGCTGAGACTCGTTAATCGGCTGCGAAACGAAGGTATCGCCGTATCTGATCGGCGATGGCTCAATGCTATCGACGTTCTGAGAGCCTATGCCTTAATCAATGGTAGGCAGCAGGTTGATTTGGCAGACTTCCAAGTCTTGAAGTTTATCTTCTGGGACAATCAAGAAGAAATACCGACGTTAGTTGACGTTCTCGCTGACATTGGAAACATTTGGCAACAATTTTCCGATCTTCTGCAAGAAGCAGAAGGGATTTTGACCCTGCTGCGCTGGAATAAGATCGAAAAGATTGCAGAAGTTGTCAAGACCTCGATTGCTGACAAGATGCAAGCCTGTGTCTATACCCAACGATTTGTCAAGTCTATACGCAATACCATGACCGATATGCTCCCCAAAGTTAGGGCGCAAAACGAGGAAGATGCGCGCAAGGCTATCGAGCGAGTAGACACTATCCTTTCGGATATACAGGCAATTCTAATGGTGGCAATCGAAGAGGTTTAACGCAGAGGACAAAGCCTAGATTGTATGATCTAGGCTTTGTAATGCGGCTTGCATGAAAGTGCAAACGGTTCCAAGCCCGTCCTTCCTGTTGTGCTGCATTCAACTGGAAGAAAGCAAGAGGTTTTAAGATGACAGCAAACATTCAAGTGTTTGAAGCCACCCAATACGACAAAGAGCTTTGGGAAATAGTGAAACTCTACCAACCATTAGGCAATACTGCCTATGGTGGAGAGCAAGCACGGTTTGATGCTTGGTTGTTGCTACAGGAGAATCCTGTTTACACTGCTGATTACAACCACCCCATCAACAATCATCTGCCTGCTATACAAGTGTTACAGAAAGACCCAACATTGAAAATGTTGGTTGATTTAGCTCGCACCGATGCTCTGCATAGAGCGATTGTTGCAGGCTACGTGATCCAATGGCTCTGGGAGGAAACGTTTCATGGCGCAAAACTCTCGCTTTCTGAAATTCCAAGACTTGTAAGCAAGAATTTGCTTGATCTAGATAAAGCATCACGCTTGCTGCTGCCGAATAGAACACTATCGCTCAAGCAAAAATTAGTGCTCTTGAGTGCTTTGTTTCTCAATCCGAATCTTTCGGTATTACTGAAGCTGGCTGGCCGTTATACACGGCAAGCCCAAGCGCTCAAAGCAAAGCTTCGATTGCCTGAAGATTTTGCAGGCTTCGAGATGGGGAACAAGCTCCATAGAGCCATTACAGGCGAGCTGGCTATGCTGGCAACCCGTCAAACCAGCAACTTGCTCCATCGCAAATTGGCAGATAATCAGTTGCAACAAACGAAGCGAACAAGCAGTGTGCCTCTGGCAAAAGGGCCAATTATCGCTGTAGTAGACGCTTCAGGTAGTATGCAATTCGCTATTGACTATAGAAATCCTCAAGAGACCCGCGAGGTGTGGGCAAGGGCTATGGTGCTAACGCTTCTCCAAGTTGCTCGTATGGAAAAGCGAGACTTGGAAGTAGTGATCTACAGCTCACGTACTTCACGTGCAGACCCAGGGTATTTGACATTTAGCTTCCCTCAAGGGGTTGCTTCTTTAGAAAATACCATTGGAGCTTTAAATCTTAGGCCTAATGGCGATGGCACTGAATATGTACCAGCGATGAAAGAAGCCTTGAACATCTTGGCTCGGCAACCACGAGCCGATGTTCTCTGGATTTCAGATGGAATTCCTACGGATCGAACAAGCCTTGCGCAGTTTATTCCGCAATTTAACGAGAAGCGGAAAGAAATGGGTGCTCGTGTATTTGGGGTAATGATAGACCAAATACACACAGATGGTTTGAAAGATTTCTGCGACACGGTTTTAGTTGCTCACTCGTTGGACTCTCTTGAAGAGTCCACACAAAAATTACTTGCGATGACTCTTGAAGTGTAGGTGTTGACCTAGCCTCTGGCTGGTAAGGCAGAGGCTAGGATGAGCATCTGCTCTTTGAAAAGAAAGGAGAGACATGGATCTCGCAACGCTTACGTTGAAAGCTATTGAGCTACAGCGACAGTACGACGAACTGATTGAAGCTGATACCGTGGATATGGAGCGTCTTCTAGCGCTTGCGGCGCAAATGAAGGCCTTAAAACAGCAGATCTCAGCTGCTGAAGCCGCTGAGAAGGCTAAAAAAGAAAAAGCTAAACAGGCTCCAAAAGACAGTCAAGCTCCAACTGAAGAGACTAAAGTTACGATCTCGAAGCAGCAAGATCCTCCTAGTGAGGATCTTCTTAATTTGGCTACGAAAGCAGCCAAAGTGGTTGGCGTGATCTCGGTGGAGATCACTGGGAGCTGGGCTTGGGTGATTGTAAAGAACACTTATCAATCAGAGAAAGAGCTGAACAGCTTAGGCTTCAGGATTGCGAAACAGAAGACGCGGGAGCGTCAAGACGGAGCTACCGTCTTCTACTGGGGGGCAACCAATAGTAAACGCAAGAAACGTAGTAATACACCGTGGGAGAAGATTCGATCCAAATACGGCAGTCAGAGGCTCGATTTGGATGAATAAACGATGGCGGCGTGCGGCCTGTTGGCAATCCAACAGGCGAGTGCTTCACTCAATCCTGCAAATGCAGGTGGGGCGAGCCATCGTTATTAATAAAGGAGGAGGTATGCGCCTACGAAAAGGAGCCAAGTTTATGGTTGGGGATATTGTACGAATCAAATCCCCGCAAATTGGTTCTCAGCCAGATGACAATCTGGCGGTGATCTTTATCGATCGACAAAATGGCATGTATTATGTCTTTGCTCAAGGCTATGGACTGTCGGTATCATCACATGATGTGGAGTTAGTGGTTAGCTCCTCATTGTATCCTCCAGCTCCAGCTGGCGAGAGCGATGAGGATCGCTTGGTGCGCCTGCAAGCGCGCCTTCATGAATACAAACAGGCATGCAAACAAATCAACCGTTAATTCTTATTCGGCCAAAGTCGTCATTTGTGATTGAGAGAGCAATGCTAGCCCAAGGTGGTTTCACGTTTTCATACAGAGAACGTGAAATTCAAGGATACGACTACGATAAGCGTTTCGTGGGTAAGTATTCTTACAAATACGCTTGGATTGCTGGTTGGTGGATGAGCCAATCGGGGCGTGGTTGCTATGCGTATTCTGTACCAATGGAGTTGCGCACGGATTGGACTTTCCATCATCCGTGGGTGATTGTGGATGACTTTACAGAAGCGTCCTTTCTTAGCCAACGTAAACCCATAATGGTTCAACAACAGAGAGGTTGTTGGTGGGCTGTAGAACTGAGCAACAATCCAGAACCGACCATGGTGATACCCAAACTATCGATCAATCCGCCTCGTGCAAAGGTGTCTCGATATGATCGATATAACTTAGAGATCGACAATCCCTCTCTCATAGCAAGGCAGTTGTTGAGTTTGTCCTTAGAAACTTGGGCTGCAATTAGCAATCGACGAGTGGCCAGCTCTATAGCTCGCTATGCGCGATCGGCTGCCCAATGGATCACAGACAATCCTTATGATCCTGATGATCCTGAACAAAACCCGTGGTTGGATCCATGGGACGCGCTATTAGCTTGGAAGCTCCGGCTTGTTGCTGGAGAGGTTTTTTTACTTGATTAAATGCCATATATGTCATATAATCAAGTAAATAGGACATATATGTCATATTAGGAGCATGGTATGAGTGACAGCCCAATTGTTCAGATTATTGCGGCTAATACAACCGATATACCAGATCAATTCGTAAAAGTCGATCTGGAAAGACTGCTAAAAGCTTATCGCGCTACAAAGCGAACGCCTTTACAAAGCGCAGCTTTCCGCTGGCTCTCGATCCGCAAAGAGCCGCTGCGTATCAGCGACAACAAAGTTCTGCATGCACCACAAGCGCTTGCAGAATCGATCAATGATTTAGTGGAATCGATGCTGGCTTTGCCAGTACCAGTTGTGACACCTGAAAGAGTTCGCGCAGAAATCGATGAGCTTTTTTAGACAGACAACAAGAAGCGTGAAGGTCTGTAGCCTTCACGCTTCCTATTCCGTTACCGACAGGTAGTTTGTTTCGACATCTAAAGTATACCACAAAGGTTGCTTATGCAAAATAAGAAGAAGGTATATCTCCATAAGAGTCCTGACGCAGACGCCATATGCGCTGCTTGGTTACTGATCCGCTTATCTAAAGTCACCGACTTTGAGCTAGGTTTCGTTTCCCAAACAGAAACAGAAATACCGCTCGACGCTTGGGCAGTCGTTGACGTTTTGGGAAGGCATGATCCTCTGAATTTCTTATTCGACCATCATCAAGATCCTTCTCTGGGATCTGCAATCAAGCTGGTTTACAATCATTTCTTTCGCAAACGTGCGAAAGATTTGGGGTTAGTATGGCCCATTGTTGAGCTTGTTGACGAGGCTGATCGCGGTCTGAATACCGATGCAGTGAAAGATAGTCGCTTCTCAGGGCTGCATGCTCTCATTTCGCAATTGAAACGAGAACGTCTGTCAGATGATGAGCTTGTAAGGCAAATTTTCGCAGTGCTAGATGAAGTTACCACTGTCTATAGCAAAAGGCTCTTGAGAACTTTCCACAGGGAAGATCGGCAGATCTATACCTTGTATGGTGTGTGGCGGTACTGTCTCCAAACGGTATTTGATAAACCAGAGTATGTTTCCTTGATACAAAAGCATCAGGAGGTAATCAAGGGATACGAAGAGCGTTTGAAGCAAGCTATCTTTTGGCATTCGCCAGATGAAAAAGTCATTGCCCTAAATGGTGCAGGAACAAGCGTCACGCATTTTGCTTTCGAGCAAAAAGGTGTAGAACTCGTCTTGTTCTACGATGATCGAGGAGGATCACAGGCTATTGGCATTCAACGAGCAAACAGGTTACCTCAAATCTTCTGCGGCAAGTTGGTAGATCGTGTCCTAGAAAAATTGCAAAAACAGGAAGGGAAAAAGGCGGCTGAAATTGCAGCAGAGCTTTCGACTTGGCACAAGGATAAGCGAGGATATTGGTCGGGACGTGGCACACCCACAGCTCCTGACTCTCGGCCTGTTGATATTGATCTGGATAAGTTGGCCGAACTTTTCTATCATGAATACAAACGTTACGGGAGCAGATAGTGTTAGACCAAGGTAAAGGAAAGCCGGCTCAAATCCGGCTGTATCAGCTAGCGAGCAACATATGTGAACGCATGTGGAAATCCGCATGGCTCAAAGATTGGGAGTTTGTGCTTTGGAGAGAGTATTCAGAACTTTCTCCAGCACTCACAAATGCCGAATGGAATGAGTTAGATGCCTTGATCAAAAAGAATCAAGGCTGGCTCATGCATCAGTCCGGTTCAATTGTATTTGTGCCATTAGCTATTTGGGAAGAGCAATATCAAGCATATAAATCAGCTATATAACTTTCAGTCTCATTCGATCATATAAAGGAACCTGCTCTCTCTTGGAGCAGGTTCCTTCTTTTTGGAGCGCAAGATGATTTGGCAAGTCAGTGATAAGATCTACGCTAAAGTAGACATGGATCAAGACGCCTTTCTGCGGCATAATGGAAAATGGTCTGAGATGCGTCAATGTTGGATTTTTGATGCAGCACAATACACCATGGAGGATCTTGCACAGATTCTCAACGTCCCGATCATTCCCACTCTAAAGCCTGAAGCTTCTAAGCCACAAGTTTCTAAGCCTCAATCGACATCATCGGCCAAAAAATTGGCGGCAAAACTAGAAAGCCTTGCCGCAACTGCCGAAAAGAATGCAAAAGCGAAACGATCATCAGCCATCTTCAATCAGCGACCTACTGCACGGCGCATGTCAATCGGTGCCAGCATCGCGGCTGATGCGGCCAAGCTGGAGGAATTTGCGCAAGCGTGTCGAGCCTTGGCCGAGGCCCATCGAAACGGCACGATACCAGAAGCGCTCAAGCACATTTCAACAAAAGCCCAAATAGAGTCAACCTTGCACCAATGGGGCAAGACGACTCTTGCAACAAAAGAGGCTCTCAAGCAGCTCATGGCCGCGCAGGGTCAAACAAAACACGATTCTACAGAGGAAATCATCAAGGAAAAAATCCGAGATCTCTTTGGTGTAGCAATTGAAGGCTTTTTCCCGACTCCTCAAGCGATTGTAGAGCTGATGCTCGACAGAGCCGATCTACAAGCACATCATTCTGTGCTTGAACCGAGTGCAGGCTTCGGCAGCATTACTGATGAGATCTTAAAGAGATACCCAAGCATCCAGTTGGATGTTTGTGAAATCAATCACAGATTATGTGAAATCTTGCGGCTGAAACGTTTAAATATCGTTAGAGACGACTTTTTGCGGATGCCTATAGAAGGAAAATACGATCGAATTCTTATGAATCCACCTTTCACGATAAAAGGTGATTCAGGAGCATATATCGATCATATTTTGCATGCATTTGCTTGTTTGAAAACAGGAGGAAAGATTATTGCAATAGCACCTCCCAATTTTGAATATAGACGAGAACGTCGCTTTGAAGCATTTAGGCAATTTTTAAAAGCCAATGGGGTTTACGAATCACTACCAGAGAGTAGTTTTAAAGGGAGTTTTAATAGTACAACAGTGCGCACTGTATTACTTACAATTTTTAAGTAACACATGTTTTCGCATGGTGTGTTATATTTCTAGAATATGCTAGAAATAAGTGTATGGGGTCATCAATGTCGAGTCTACTATCCTGCCAAATAGCTGGTATCTTTTGTTGTGTATATCAGAAAGACGACTTATACCATGCATCGGTTGAGGATCTGGTGCGCGGGTCATTTGTTGAGGCCTTAAAAGAAACGCAAGAAGCGGCTCACCGTTGGTGTTTTGAGCAACTTCTTGCGTTTTTGTTAAATGAGAGGAATAAGCATATTCCTCGGCGTCTTCGCACTCAACTGAATAAAAACAATTTAGACCTAGCTCCGTTCTTGTTGTTGATGAATAGTCCGTAAAGAACGCACGAAAGCCAAGGTTGCTAACAGCATATCATAATTATTACGACAGGCTGCAATGATTTCTAATAAGTACGTTTCGTCCTCATCAAGAGTTGTTGTAGCCTGTGTACCATTCAATTCCATTACAGCTTGTGTGGCAAGTTGCTCAGGATAATATGTCCCAGGGAATAATATAATTTTCAATAGATCCTCTGGGCGGCCATTTAATAGTTTGGTAATCACCAGACTTTTTACAAGTCCTGGCTCTGTTTTATTCAAAGGACTCTCATAACGTTTATAAGTCCTATTTGAAACAATCTGTTTTTCTTCTAAACTATCTGCAAACGATTCAAGTTGTATGCCCTGTTGCGTTCGTAGGGTTTTGTAATAGATAGCTAACGACCGCAAAGCTGCTTCTACTGAAATTTCTTCGTGTTTCATAATATTACGTGTTCTCCGACACATTAGATTATCCGCTCCTACCCCTACGTACATACTCGATACATTGCTTCGAAGAGCCATTTTGCCATTTATGGCAGTAATGACAATAATACGTCATATTTTGCATAGCTGCAATATGTTAAGTTTGTCATTTTTTCAAAAGTAATGACATATTTGACATTAAGGCATATATGTCATATAATTAGAATTATAGGAAATATATGTCATACGGTGAGGCAAATGACAACAAACGGAGTTGACTTCAAAACGGCCGTTCGGAATTACTTAATTGAACGTTTTGAAACGCCAGCAAAAGCGAGCCGAAAGACCTCGATTCCCCTGCGAACCATGCAGCGATGGTTCATAGGGCAGGTGTCTAAAATTATTGAAGATTGCGATTCAGTTGAAAAAGCAGAATTGCTTATTGAACTCTTGCAATTAAAAAAACAGTCTCTCATTTCCTAATCTTCTGTCAGCCTGCTCTATTAAATGAGCAGAGCACGCTCGATCAACAGAAAGGACGCATCGACAGTTAGTTTATTCTCGACACCACTGGATTACTGAACGTTACTTTACGACCTTAATTACTTGTATAGAAAGAGACTACTTACCATGACCGCAACTACTGTTAATTCCACCGCCAACACTGCTAACCATGATCCGCTATTCAGCGATAAGCCTGCTCCACGAAATCGCTCGCTCTTTGGTCAGATTCTTTCCATCGAGATCGCTGATGTGCGGTTTAAGAAGGGTATCGGCAAGATTCCCTTCAATCCTCAAACTGATAACCCGAACGATCGGCGCACTGCAATCACCTTCCGCTTGTTGTGCAAGACTCGTGACGGTAGCGTGTACTATAAAGAACTGGACGATGTTTCATACGGCAAAAAGTGGGCTAAGACCCGCGCTAGTTTGATGAAATTGGGCATCACCACCCGAGACCAAATCTTGGCCCTGCGCGATCGATATGCCCATATCAAGCTGGTTCCAAGCGGTGGAAAGTATCAGGCTAAACGTGACGCAGCGGATGGTTCCTTTAAGGCTGGCGATATGCTGGACGAAATGACTTGGGAGTTTGAGACTTTCTTCGACTCCGAGGCCGAGATGGAAGCAAAGCTGGCCGAGCTTCGTGCTAAGTATGAGAACACCAGCGCCCCAACTCCCTCTATTCCCTCTACTCCTTCAGATCCCACAACGGCAGTAGCAACGGCTACGATCCCCACAGGGCTGGACGGCTCGAAGATCGCTGCCTTGCAAGCCATTCTTGGGACTGTTAACAACGACCCCAAGGCTTTTGAAGAGCGGATTAAGAGCATGCCCTTCATTGCAACTGTCGATAGCCCTGAATTCCGCTACGTAATGAGCCAAATCCCCTTCTAGTATCGCTGGTGTGTTTTTCTAAGGGGTTAGGTAAGAACACCTAACCCCTACATGTTTATGGAGAGAAACAATGTCAGCTACGCATGCAGCGGTTTTATGCCAACCATGGGTTAAGCCTAAGCTGGAAAAGCTTTCACCCATTAGTGTGGATCTCGGCGATCACATTTCGCTTCAGATTGTGTTGCCAGATGCAACTCTAGCAATCTTGATCAAGACGCCATATGAAATTATGCGCGACATCGACAAGATCGATAGCGAGATGCTGGCTCTAAAAGAGCGCAGCGAGTGGGCCTATTTGATCATCACAGGAGAGGTTTCCTGTGACAAGGCGAATTACTTGATCTATGATCGCAAGCCCTCCAAATGGAGTTATAACGCTTGGCAAGGCAAGCTTGCCACGTTCCAAGAGATGGGCGTGACGGTTCTCATTATCGAGCCACACGCTCTTGTTTTCGTCCTTGAAAGTCTGATCAAGCGCAAGCGTGGGCCGAAGAGGATCAAGCCACCTCGCGAAACCTTATTCCAAGATCCATCGATGGATTTACTTACTAGCATTGCAGGGATCGGAGAGGAACGAGCTGCACAGTTGATCAACGAGACAGGTAGCGCTGCAATGGCATTGCAAGCTTTGACCGATCTTACGATCAAGCCGCCCTTTGGAGAGAAGGTTCGCGCCGCAGCGCGTGCAGCACTTGGCCTGCAAAGCACCCAAGACTTCGGCATTGTAGTTGTGGATAAAGAGGTACTAGCGTGACCGAACCAACCAGCATCGTACAAAAACCGCAAGGGCAGCTTGTCCCACGCCAACAGCTCACATCAGAGGTTTTTACTCTAATGATGGGGATAGCGCCAGTCCTTCATCGGACTGCTTTCTTCAGAACTGGATCTCCAGAACAAGCAGTCGCAATTATGATTGTAGGGTATGAACTGGGCTTTAGTCTAACTGGGTCGTTCGATGTCATCGACGTGATCCAAGGACGCCCTTCCCTCAAACCAAAGGGAGCCTTAGCACTCCTCTTTCAATCACGAGTGCTGGGTGAATTCAAAATCATCGAGTCTAATGATGCCCAAGGCAACCCCTATAGTTGTACCTGCATCTTAGGGCGACGGGATCAACCTGTTCGCTTTGAAGCTACCTTTACTATTGAAGATGCTATCAAAGCTGGCATCTTCAAGCCTGACTCAGCATGGGATAAATGGCTGAAATATATGTTACGGTGGCGTGCCATTGGTGCATGTGTCGATATTGTATGTCCTGATATTACATTGGGTCTACCTATCGCAATTCCTGTGTTAGATACAGACATTCCAAGTGAGTCTGAATTCATAGCTGCCGGAGTAGTTGTAGAAACCGTAGAAGCTGTAGGAGTTAACTAGATAGGAATCGCATGAGCGTCGAAATTCGAGCTATTGCGGGAGGCTATAGTCTTCACGCTCCATTCAGTAGGGAGCTTAACGAAGAGCTAAAGAAACTCATTCCTGCACATCATCGCAGGTTCGATATGGATAAAAAGTGCTGGTGTGTGAATGAGCAGTACGGCGGTTTGCTGGTGATGTTACTGCACAAGCACCTCAAAACAGTAGCAAAATTACCAGCGGCCTTGCCTGTTTCTAGGCGAACAGGCAGTTTTACCGTCCTATATATCGGACGGTGCAAAGAATTGGGCAAGGAATCAATCGCTCGCGGTATGGTAAGCGATACCCTTACACCAAACGAAAATTGGCTGCTCTTGTTCCCAGAGGACGTGTTACGTGCTTGGTTCCTTGATGCTCGGCCAGATCAAAAGCAACCCGAAAAAGAAAAGGAGCAAAAACCAGAGGCTAAAACCGAATATCAAGTGCTGGCTCTGCCTACAGGCGCATCTATCGAGGATGTCAAAGCAGCCTACAAGCGACTGGTTCGCTCGCTCCATCCCGATGTGAACAAAGAGCCAGATGCAAACGAACAGTTTCTGCGCGTTCGCCAAGCTTATGACGTGCTCGGCAACGAACAGAAAAAAAAGAAATACGACATTGCTCTAAGGCTTGCTCAAAAGCAAATCAAAAAGCCACTTCGCAGGAAGGTTAACCCCCCCCCTCTCGATCAAAGGGACTATAGAACACCATTACGATGCGGCAAAATAACCCTTGAGTATACGGAGACAGCTGGAGGATACGTTGTAGAACGCATCCTTAGCTGGGATGACATTATACGTAATAATAGGACTCTAGTCACTTCTTGGTCTAATATAGGCCTAGAACTTGATTGGGTTTAGGCGCTTTCATACTCGCAATATGTCATATATGTCGTATAATGGTATATATACGACATATATGACATATTTTACTTCTAGGAGATCCCCCATGGGCCAAATTATTGTTCGTGGTTCTATTGGTGACATCATGTACCAACAGAATGTTCCGTTTGAGTTGGCAGTTCTCAATTGTCAATACTTGGTGTTGGTCGATACTAGCGCGTCTATGTCAGCGCGAACACAAAGCCTAAATACACGCTATGAAGCTGCTCGCGAGCAACTGAAACGGTTGCAGAACAGCTTGCCAGGCAAAGTATTGCTAGCAAGCTTTAGTAATACTTTCAAACTTTGTCCTAATGGTATTCCAGAGGAGCCGTCGGGAGGAACCGAGCTAGCGGTCGCGTTCCAAGAGATTATGGAGGCCTCTTTACACGAACTTGTTGAGAAGATAATTGTCATCAGTGATGGGCAACCGAACGCTCCTCAACGAGCGCTTGAATGGGCTAATAAGATCCGGCGCGTCTGCCCCATTGAAAGCATATTCATTGGGGATGAGGGCGATGAGGGTTACTTCTTCATGCAGAAGTTAAGCAGTGGAAAATCGTTTGTTGTTGATGCAAATGATTTGGGGCAGCCTCTTAAACTGCTCACTAGTGGTCAGTAGGGAATGTTTTGGCCCACCTCACTAGATGGGGATAATTTTGAAAAGGCCGCTTGATTTGCGGCCTTTTCAAATATGCTACACTAGTTCTGCTGTCTCTCTATTTTTTTAGCACATTTATGACATATATGTCATAATGATATAGAATTGAGACATTTAAGTCATATCTTCGAGGTCGTATGAAGGCTACAAGTTGCCCACGTTGCGGGGGTCACGATCGTTTTTATTACATCGCAAATCCGAGAAACAGGCGATCTCCATTTTGGCACTGTAATCAGTGCCATTATAGCGAGAGCGATTCTAGTAGCGGATCAACCACACCCCTTGCTGCTTCAATCTACCGACCGAGCGCCAGTGAACAAGCAGCAATTCGTCATGCAGCAAGACTGATTGCGATCTACTGTGCAGATCAATTGTTTAAACCAGTTGGAGCGCAAGCCCTTGCTTATCTGCACAAGCGTGGTTTCTCTGATGCTACACTGAAACAATGGCAGATCGGTTTTTCTCCGAATATAGATACTAAGAACGGATATTACGGTGTTGGAGCATGGCTCTATCAAACAGATCGAGCTGCCTTTGAAGCTGCCCGACTAGGTGGCCTGCTTGGGCCACAAGGACGCCTCAAGAGCGTACTAAGAGGTACGATTACGATCCCATATTGGAGGGATGCTGAGTGTTGGTATCTGCGTGCGCGCTCGTTTGTGAACACATCAGGCCCAAAGTATTTATCTCCAAGCGGGGTTGAGATGTTTTGGTCTGATACGCCCATTTTCTATATGCACAACGTCTTGCTTAAAGCTGATGAGGTCGCTGTAACCGAGGGAGAACTCAAACCTCTGCGAGCATGGCAGCATTGGCAGGAAGGGCATTTAGCCTTCCCGTTCGTTGGTCATCCAGGCATCGGCTACTTTCCTGAAGAATATCTAGCTCATCTGGCCAATAAGAAGATCCACCTAGTATATGACCGCGAAAAGCGAACAGATCCATTCATTCCAAGTGCAGGTGAGCGATTCACTTTAGTGAATGGCGAAAAAATCACGGGGATACTTCTGGAAGAGCAAATTGATCGGTTAGAAGCATCTCTCCATAAAGCAAAAGATCCACAAGAGCGCGACGATCTGCAAAAACGGCTCGACCAAACGACGCAAGCGCTCTTACAGAAGCGATCGCATAAGATACAAGTCTTTATAAATCGTCTGCCGCTCCTCGACGACAAGGAGAAGGTGGATGTTGATGAATTCATCAACCAAACGCCTCATGAAACGTTAAATATCCTCCTAAAGAGAAGTGCCCCATTCTTGAACTTCTATAAGGTTCATGGGCCAACTGAGTATAGCTACCAGCATGGTATGATCCTCGGTACTAAGGGTCTTCAGAAGCCCTTAGCAACTTATCAGGCTATTGTCATTGAAGACGTAGCCAAAGACGATGGTATCGAGTTAGAAGTCCATCACAGAATTTTGATCCGTTATGGACATCAAGAGCATATCATTGAAATATCTAGTGAAGATTGGGCAGATACGCGAACGGCCTGCGCTGCCCTCTTAAAAGGGGTTCGGTCAGGAGGAGCAGATCACGATAGCAGCGAGGTTACACACGCTATCCGTGCTTTGTCACGATATGGAGATGGGCCGCAACCTAGGCGCGTTTACACAACCACAGGTTGGCGACAAATAGGGAACCGATGGTTTTATCTCATGCCAGATGGGGCTATTCATGCTAATGGTTTTGATCATAGGCTCAAGGCTGAAGTTGAGCTGGCACAGGTCGGCAACCATTACGGCATGGGCAGTGCAGGAGACGCCCTGAAAGGGGCTGAAGCTCTTCTTAAATTGCTTGATGGGTATTGCGGCCCAAAGCACCTCGCACTATTCCTTTTAGCACACACAGCACTCGCGCCAATCCATCGTTTTATCGGCGATAGCAACCGACCAGCTCCATGGCTTTGGGGCGAAACAGGATCTATGAAAACAAGCTTCTCGCGCTTGTTCCTCTCATTCTTTGGCCCCAAATTCGTCGCGCCTCGTGGAGACGGGCCGCCCTTACCCAAGTGGGGCAATACGGCGTTCGCCAATGAACTTACGGGCTATGTTTGGGCCGATACACTATTTATGCTCGATGACTATAAACGGGCATCGGCCAAACCAGAGTTGGTAGCCAATTGGCTCCACAACTATAGTGAGGGATCCAGCAAGCAGCGTGGAAATAAGCATTTAAGGCTGTCTCGCTCTTTCCCTGTGCAGGGAATTGGCCTGTTCACGGGCGAAGACTGGACGCAAAACGACCCAGGTCAGCTTGCCCGTGTGACGTTGCTGGAAATACGCAAAGGTCAGATTAATCCTGAACGTATGGCAGAAATTCAGGATGTGGCTGCATCTGGGCATTTCATGGCTCTTATGCGGCAATTCCTAGAGGATATTGCTCTAACACTTGATACAATCGGCCCTGTGAAGTTTCAAGAGAGCTTGCAGCAACTCATTAAGGATGACGCCAATAAACTGCCTGGACACCTGCGATCATCGGGATCGTTTCGATTGAATCGCCTCGCCTTTCTTGTCTTCATCAATTGGCTAGAGAAGGCTGGATATTGTTCAGCTGATCAAGTTAAAAATCTTGATCAGGCTTATCTCTCAGCACGCGAAGAGCAGGTTAATCAACAGGCATCCTCTCTTCAAGAACAACGTGCTGCGAATCTATTCTTGGACGGGTTACGGCAAATGCTTGCACAAGGCACCATGGAGTTGTATGACGAGCGCAAGCATGTTGATATGTTGACAGGAGATAATAAGAAGACTCCTCCAGAGAGATTTGCAGGCTTCTTACTCGATCCCGATAGGGTCGCAATTTTTGATGTTGCTGTATGGACGGCCATACAGCAGCAAGCATTGAAGTCAGGAGAACGCATTCAATACAGCTTGGATGCTGTACGCTCTCAGTTGATGAGCGATGGATTGATTTTAGAGGTTAGCAAAGGCGATAAATATCGCAAAGTCGTTAAATCTCGGATCAACAACAAATCAAGCAAAATGCTTATATTGCCAGCAGATGTTTTGAGTTAGAGTTAAGTAGCTATGGGTTAAACAGATGAAAATGAAAAGAAGGTGGTCGGTTTTACATATCGACCACCTTTTTACATAAGGTTACAAGCCATTGTAACCTTTTTTATGGCACAGTGATGCCTTAAAATAGACCTCAAAAAGACAAGTTACGAGGGTTACAATAAAACACATTATATAGTCTTGTTTGTATATATAAGACAATGTATAAATAGGTACATATAGATATATATATCTTGTAACTTGTAACTTGTTATATATATATATGGCATAACAAAGCCATATACTTGAGTTACAAAGATGGTACAAAACGTTACAAAGGTTACAAACTTTTTTGTTGTTTATATGTCATATATGTCATATAATTAAACTATGTAAGACATAAATGTCACAAAGGAGCATTATGATCGAATACATTCAAGGAGATGCAACAGAACCGCAGGGCGATGGGCCAAAAGTGCTAGTACATCTCTGCAACGATTTGGGACGGTGGGGCAAGGGCTTTGTCGTTGCCCTTGCCAACCGTTGGCCAGCAAGCCGACAAGCTTACCTCGATTGGGCATATGGACGTATACACCACCCATTTAGGGTTGGCGAGGTGCAATTTGTCAAAGTTGCCGAGCAGCTCTGGGTAGCCAATGTGATCGCACTGCGAGGAATTGCAGAGCGTATTGGCGATAGGCCGATCCGTTATGACGCTGTACAAACTGGTTTAACCAAAGTTGGCCAATTTGCTACCCATAAAGGTGCAAGCATTCACATGCCTCTAATCGGCACCGGACTAGCGGGCGGTTCATGGGTTGTTATTAAGAACATCATCGACTTAGTTCTTAGGGATCACAATGTTTTTGTGTATTCGTTAGGAGACGAACGTCTCTTTAAATAAATGCCTACCAAAAGGATTAACAATGGCCAAAAACAGCATCCCTTTACAACTCGACGAGATCGACTGTAACAACTGGCCGGAATTCATATCTAGAAAGAGGTGTGATGAGACTTAGCGAGAGAGAATATGCTCTGCTTTGCAAAAAGCAGAGCATAAAGCTAGAACGACCTAAGACAAAACGGCTTAAAAAGCCAACTACAACAGAACAGCGGTACTTCCAAGATCAGGCCAATATTATGGCCAATTGGCTAGAACTATACGGAAAAATTCCCTGCATTACTGAAGCTCAATATCATCAAATGCAGCTCGATGGCACTTATCGAGCACACATGGCTGTTCGAGAATTCCACTTTGCAGCTCCAGATCGATTGTATCGCGCCGATTTCTGTTGGCCTGCACATAGAGTCATTTTAGAAATCGATGGCGGTCTGCACCTCGCTGGAGGAGGCCGCCATAATAGCGATAAAGATCGAGATAAGTTAAATCTCGCTGCTCTTCTCAACTATCGTGTAGTTCGTTTTTCAACAGATCGGCTTAAAGCCAACCCGTTGGGATGTGTGGATTTTATGCTGAAGTTCTTGGCATAAAAGAGACACATTTGACATATTATGCCATATATGTCATTATACGTAGTACACATGACATATATGGCATAATTTCATGTTAATCCACTTTGATCAACCAATTAGCGACCACCATACCTGCCAGCACTATCTAGGCTACACCAGCAAGAGCATTCGCAAACAAATGCTTGATCATCTTGCTGGGCGTGGAGCTAGATTGACACAAGTTGCAAAACAGCGGGGTATCTCTTTTCGAGTGGTAAGGATCTGGCGCAATGGCTCACCCCAGCTAGAGCGCCAGCTCAAAAATCGCAAAGATGGGCCAAAACTCTGCCCGATCTGCAATAAGGAAATCAAGTCTTTTATCCCTTATAGGAGAAAGATCGGATGAAGCACAAATTGCCAAAGTATCGATTAATCGGTGAAGCAAGTTCTCCAGAAGAGCTGGTTTTGAAGCTTAAAGCCGCTCATGAAGCAAAAAAGACCACGGAACTACGTGTGAGTTCACAGCAGCAGCCTCGTCGCATAAGCAGCTTCTGGAGGCGACATGGGCAAGATAAATGAGGTGTTAATGCAACAGGGGAGTGTCGAGATTCAAATTGACTACTGCGGTGGGCGGTGTCCAGTGCAATCTGAAGGCCAAGTAGGAGGAAAGCGGTTTTATTTCCGATCACGCCATAATGCTTGGCACTTTATCGTCGCTGCAACCTCAGAAGACGCCTACGATCTGGACGAAGGTAAAGCGGAATATTACGCAAGAGGAGCTGATACCTATGGGGGGTATATGCCTCCAGAATTGGCAAGGCAACTAGTACAAAAGCAGTGCGAGTTCTATCTCCTGCTTTTACAGATTAATGCGAGTGAATAGAAATGTTTTCAAGAATGCCGCCTTTTATTGGAGAAGCTACATCGCCAGAAGAGTTAGTTAGCAAACTTAAAGCAGCTCGCGATCAAGACAAACGCAAGCTCACTTCTGGAGGCGACAAAATGGAAGTTCGCGTCAAAGGAATTTACAAGCCATACGAGGTATTAGGCGTTATTTCCGCTCTAAGAAACATGGAGCGGAATAAGGACATTCAAGAAGCGGCTTTTATCAAAGCTGATAACACGGCGATCAGGGTGCGACGGCAGCCATATGGGTATCTTGTTCATAGAGAGGCTGCGCCCAATCTCTTGGTAGCAGCACCTAAGATGCTGGTTGCTCTACAGGCAGTAGCTCAATGTCTACAACCACAACCGATACATGATCAAGTGCGACGCAAGCATGAGATTGAACAGGCTGCCGATCTGGTTTACGAGGCTATAGCTCAAGCTACAGGTCAAAAGCATGACAAGTAAAAACATAAAGAAACAACCCAATTACCTAAGAATCCCCGCTCGCGCAGAACATCGGGCCTTACTTGCAGAACATGAAACGATTATCAAGCGCTTGCTGGCAATCACACCTGATCAAGTAGAACAGCAGGCACTTGCTCGATTTGGGCCTGTTCCACAACTGTGTGAACAGTGCCAACAGCAACCACCAAGAACCATTCAAATTGTAACAGGACGATGGCTCTGCACCTCATGTGCAGGCTGGAAATAGAAGCAAATGAAGCCCATGAGCACGGACGAGATTCGGCTGACCGTAAGCGCGAACGCATCAAACAACTTGGCAATGCGGTAACGCCGCCTGTAATGCAAATGATTCTAACACGTTGCCTTGCAACGCTTAGCTAGAAGGAAACGATATGGATACAATCGACACCGAAATCACCTATGATTGTGGTTCACCAGAGAAAGCCCGTCAGCTTCAAAAGCGCATGGCACTGGCAGGGCTTGCCGTTAGGACGAATGGTTCACATATTCTTCTATTGGATAAAAATCAGGAAAATACCTTCTATGAGATCATAGAAGACTCTAAGAACGCTTTGCACAAGCTCTTCAAGGAATTACGAGAGCGTTTTCCTAATGAAGCTGAGGAGATAATTGAAAGATACCGCAAGAACGCGGCCGCCGATAGCCGAGCTAGCCGCGAGCGTGAGCGCATGCGTATTGAAGAGTTGCGTAAATGGCGCAACAGCAACAAAGGATAAAAAACAGAGTCGTAAGAGGCCAGATCCTCTGACAACTCACCAAGAAGGAGTAAGCGATGAGATTCAGCTGGGAAGGATAGGTTTTTTATTACTTGCATTATGCCATATTTGTCTTATAATACCACTTATACGACAAATATGGCATACACAATTAGAGAAAAATATGTCACAATTACAAACATCCACACAAACTACTGTCCAAGCACCTTCTCGCTTGATCGTATGGCCAGATCTCGATCAAGAGCGCTCTACGATAGAATTGCCACAGGAAGTTGAAGCATTTCTACGCATGATTGCAGAAATGGTTGTTGAATCCCTGAGTAAATTATGACACACGCTCCAAGCAACGAACAGATCACAGAATTGCTTGATGGTCTCCAGAAAGGGGACTCACTGGCATTAAATTGGGCTAGACCCGAAACAAACCCGAACAGCGCAGCTGTTGCATATTTGCGAGTATCCTCGAAACGGCAGTTGGATGGAGAGAGCCTTAACGATCAATGGCAAGCTTGCCAGTTAGCTGCTGAACGATCACATCTAGAGCTGGTTGGGATCTACGTAGATCCCGCCGTATCGGGCCGAAAAGATAACCGACCAGCAATTGATCAATTGCGCAAGGATGTGAGGCTCAGGCGCTTCAAAACTATCCTCTTTTATCGCGTGAACCGGATCGGGCGCAATGCCCGACAATCGTACCAGCTCGCTGAAGAGTTTGAGCGAGCTGGCTGCCGCGTAATGAGCGCATCAGAACACTTTGATCGAGGTAACGCAGCTGGTAATCTCACCTTTGGAATGCTAGTCACGTTCGCTCAGTATGGTAGCGACCAGCTCAGCGAAGTCATGAAGGATACGTTGGCCTCCAAAGCCAAGCGCGGCGAATGGGTTGGCCCCGTGCCAATGGGCTATGAACGTGACGGTAAAACGTTGCGCTTCTCTGAAGACAAAGACTGCATCGAACAGCTTGGCCTACTCTATGCGACGGGCAACTACTCCTACGACACACTGGCCGATAAGCTGAATAGCAGCGGCTTCAGCGCGAAAAATTGGCGCACGGGCGAGCGCTATCCGTTTGGACGCGAGACAATACGCGGCATTCTGAAAAACAAGGCATATATCGGCATCGTGACCTGCAACGGTGTTGAGTATCAGGGCCAACATCCGCCAATCTGGTCTGCTGATACCTGGGCAGCGATAGAACGTGTTCGTTCTCTGCGACAGAATTCAATAGGTCGCATCCGCAGACCGACACGAGGGAAGGATTTAGGACGGCTTCTTTCAGGGGTTGCGTTTTGTGCGGCTTGTGGGTCGCCGATGTGGGTACATATTGGAGGTGGAGGCAAGGGACGCGCACAAATCATGTACTATGTTTGCTCTGGCAGGGATCATCGTAGTTGTAATCAACCACTAGTACGAGCCGATAGAACAGAGCATCAAGTATTAGAAGAACTTACAAAATTCGCTCTTCCAGATGTTCTACGCCAAAAAATATTAGAATATGCGTTACAGCACTTACAATCCAAACAACAAACAAGCAACAAACCTCTCATTACTCCTGAAATGATTCAGAAGCAACGCGAACGCCTTGCATTAGCATGGGCTTCGGGAGACCTGCCTGATGAAGTCTATAAAGAACAACGCGAACGGCTGCTGAAACAAGAAAAAGAGCTGGGCCAGCAACAAATATCACCAAAAGAAGGTCTTACACGAGGAAAACTAGAGGATGCCATTAATAACATGGCTAATTTGCGTGATATAGCTCAACTAGATATAACCTTGCAGCGAGCAATGGTTCGCAGACTATTTGAGCGTGTGTGGTTAGAGCCACATGAAGTAAAAGCAACAACGCCTACAAGCCTATATCTAGCACTTGCAGGCGTTATTACTAAGTTGTGTGAGGCAAATTTCCAACCAAATCGGTTAAAATCGGTTGGGCGAATGGGGTGGCTGATGGGGCTCGAACCCACAACCACCTGATCCACAATCAGGCGCTCTGCCATTGAGCTACAGCCACCGTATCGCTCACACGTCCGATATTCTATCAGAACATCGCTGATCTGTCAAATCGAAGGCTTACTTCATTTTCGAGATCAGATTGTAACGAAATTAGAAGGTGTAAAGCGTTTTGTTTTATTACCTCAACTCGTCACGCCGCTTAATATACTACAAGTTGGCCGATTTTGCAAATCGGTGTCGCTGCGATACTATCCAACGCAAAAAGGCAATCAGCGCCCAAAGGTAGGTGGCAAAACAGAGCCAAAACATGCTGGCATAAAAGCCGGGTTGGCCGAAAATTCCGGGGCGCTCGCTGGCAAAACGGCTTACAGGTAAAAACTGGTCACCCAAGAGCTGCTGGCTATAGAGCCTGAACGAAAGATCTTCTTGAGGGCGTGGCTGGTCGTTGATGACCATCATTCCATAGCTATAGCTATTGTCAGCCCCAAAAACGCTAAAGGCTTGGGCGCGAGTTAAACTCGGCGCCTCAAGCGTGATCTGCACCACTGGAGCGGTGGTGGGAAGGATCTCGGAGAAGCGAATATGAAGCGGCTGCTGATTCGAGATCTCGGCGAATGGAATGGCCAGCAGATTGAGCTCTTCGTCGTCTTGATCGGGCATAGTGATAGACACAAGCAGCTCGCCCCTAGCAGGCAGTTTATGCGAGAGCAACCAGAGATCTATGCCAACCAGGCCATCACGAGGGACACGTACAATCTGACTGACCTTCTGTTCGCCATACAGATAGGCGCTGGCGCGAATGCGTTGTTCTTGGCTATCGGTGACGTTTAACGAAAGCTCTACGCCAGCCAGCACCCATACACACGCAGCCACAATAGCGACCACAAGCCAGTATTGTAGTGAAAACCCTACACGACGAAACCAAGCAAGTACGGTTTTAACTAAGGACATAGTGATACCAGACTTTATTGGCGATCGCATAGAGATCGTACGAGAAGAAGCAGACGACTAAACCAACACACAGCCAGACATGCCAGCGTTTCGGCACAAGCAAGCCAAGGCCCATAATCATCAAGAAAACGGTTGGAATGAGTGTTGCATACACATAGCGCCCGATCGGGAAGGTGTATTCATAGGCGGGCCAAGGCGGCTGCATATGGGTGCGGATCATAGCCACGCCCCATGCCATACAGACAGCGCACCATACGAGGTCCCAGAGCATGGTCTGATGCTCACTGAAACTGCTTGGCTCTACTATCCTAGTGAGAATACGCGGCATAACATGGCGGATCGACATCCAAGCCCAACCCAAAAGCGAGGCCAGCGCAAGCGACATGATGATAGTCATCCAAAAATTCACGCTCTCGGGCGACATGCCGCTGTCGAGAATGAGCCAGAAGCTTTTGAAAAGAAAGGCCGCGCTAAGCGGGTAAACAGAGATGATAAAATCGCGATCGCCCATCGAGCTCATCAGAAGATCGATCGTACCAAAAGGTAGGATCTTCTCGATTCGGCTTAGAAGCGGCTTAGGAGCGGTTAGAATGGGTACTTGCTCTTCAAACGAAGCATTGGCGAAGTAGTTGCGTAAAATCGCACCGTCCCATTCCAAGGTCTCTTTATCAAGCGGAACGGGCGGCGCAGTGGCTTTACGATAATCGCCAAATACAGCCACCGCATCGTCATAAATGATCGTACCTTCGGAAGGCGCGGGGAAACGTATCTCAACGATGTCGAGTTGGCGCTTCATGCGCACGCGATACCAAATGAATTGCCACTCTTCGCCAACCTCGAAACTTGGAATATCGATCTTCTCGGTACCTGTGACACGCGGCCCAGTTACGGTCGCCTCTCCCGACAAAGAGCGCACCCAAATGCCAACCGTCAACTCTTCGCGCGGTAGACGAACGACATCAAGCGGCGATAAGGTTTGGGCGAAACCAAATTTGTCGTCGGGATTATCGGCAGATAAGATTACGGCTCGCTTGCCTGTATGAACGATCTCTGTCGTGGTTCGTATCAAGCGCCCACTCACTTTGTTGAGCCAATAACTGGCCCCATGCGGCATCATGTACAGCACAAGCAGGCCCAAGAGCATGCAGCCGAGCGCTGAATAGAAGATACGACGACGCCACAATTTCGGAACGACCAACACAAAGGCCAAGAGCGGCACAAGCGACAACACAAAGATAGTGCGCTTTGTAACAAAAGGTAGCGCGAAGCCGATTAGCAGCAAGAGCAGGCTCTTCCAGTTCCAACCTTGTTGCACAATCAAAATAGCGATTAACAGCAGCAGCACTCCGACTAACACAACAAGCGAATCGTTGCTGGCAGCAGTCATCAGGCGCGTAAAGGGCGGAACGGCAACCACAACAGAGAGTGCTGCGATTCGCAAAGCCGCTGCATCTGGCAGGAGTATCACGCTCAATACAACGGTTAGAGCTAAAGCGATAAGATATAACAGGAGCGAAAAAGCTCGCATGCTATAGAGCTGAACCTCTAACGGGAAAGCAGCAGTAAAGCGCAGCGGAATGCTCGCTAACATATAATAGAGCGGAGGGTGGGCGACTTGGGTAATGCCGATATCGGGTAAAGGGTTATCGCCCGTATCAACAGGAATCTCCTTCAAGCGCCAAGGAGTATGGATAGCAGCAGAACGTGCGATCGCAAATCGTAAATCGCGGTCAACCTCCTCTGGGCTAGGGCGATGTCCGAGGAGGTTGATCAAAGCCGCATATTCAAAGTGGGTCGGCTCATCGTAATGCTCCCAAGGGGGTACCATAACAATGTATACCAACCCACGGACTAATGCTATCAAAAGTAAAGCTGAAATCAGACGAACTTCTACTGATTGCAACCATACTTTGATACTTTCAATACTCACCTGCGATTTCAGGGCAGTTTGTCCATCAAGCACTTTGAGTGAGCGCGCAAAAAAGTTAGTACGCTCCTTGTCCACGAATGACTACTCCTATTGTTTTAAAGAGTATAAGTAGGTCAAGTTGGAGCGAATAGTTTTGAATATAGTACAGGTCATCAGCTGTACAGAGATGTTGATGTTCAAAACCTCTCCGATTAATCTGCCACCAACCTGTCATACCCTGGGGCACGGTAAACCGGCTCCACTGCCATGGCTCGTACTCTTCTTGCACAACAAGCGGCAATTCTGGGCGAGGACCGACCAAGCTCATATCGCCCTTTAAGACATTGAAGAGCTGAGGCAATTCGTCTAAGCTTGTGCGGCGAAGAAAAGCACCAACCCTTGTAACGCGTGGGTCATTGGCGTGCTTAAAGCGCAAATGACCATGTTCATCACGCGAAATAACCTCGTGCCAGCGAGCTTCAGCGTCGGCAACCATCGAGCGGAACTTATACATCGTGAATGGTTTACCATTCTCGCCGATTCGCTCTGCCAACCAAAAGACAGGCCCAGGACTATCGAGTTTAATCAACAGCGCAATAATTGTAAAAACGGGCAGCAAGATAATCAGTAATAGACTGCTCACCACCACATCGAAGATGCGCTTATACAAGCGATCTTCATCGCTCAGAGCGGGCACTCGCAAACCTACGATCGGCATGCCTTCCAGGTAGTCGACCGACGAACGAATCACCGCAAAATCGAGGAAGTCGGGCACAAGCCGAATATGCACAGGCAGCGCTTGAAGCTCACGAACAAGCTCGATCGCCGCCGGATGATCGTGCAGAGCGAGCGCAATCACAACATCATCGATCTGATGTTCCTCAATGACCTTACGCGCATCTTTCAATCGCCCTAACACCGGCCAATCTTGAATAGTACGACCTTGAAGGGTGGGATCGTTGTCTAAGAAGCCTACGATAGTAGCAACTCGTGGGCGTTGTCGGTAGATCGCATTAGCGATTCGAATCGCCGCAGAGCTCGAACCTACCATCAACACACGTTCAACTGTTGTAGGTGAGACTTGTCGATTGAGGAGAAAACTTCGCACCACAAGGAAGAATACGACGATCGTAATCGTATTCAACACGATGAAATAGAAGAACATCAAACGCGAGAGATCTCGGAAGAGGAGGTAGAGCATCCCTGCGCAGAGCAGATCACAGATGATCAGCGCAAGGAAGAGGCGTAAGAGACCCTCCATTACATGTTGCGTGCGTAACAGCCGAGTAACTCCTGCGCCTATAAAGACGCTAAACCAAATCAGAGCCACCGTTATATACAATAGTGGGGTGATCTGATTGCCGACAGGGCTCAATTCTCGACCAAATGAAATATAAGCACGTAACTGGGAAGCTATTGTTAATGATAGAAGCGTTAAAGCAACGCTTATACATAACACTATAAGCTCAAGATTAACTTTACGTGAAGTATTCACATGCTCCCTCGTTCGTACACAAGAAGGCTAACGATCCGAAGTTGGACGAGCTGCGACGAGATCTAAATAGAGTTGAGATGTACGTTGTAGGGTTTGTTGCAAGGTGAAATGTGTAAGCAAGCGCGTACGTGCACCCCGACCCAAGGACTCGGCAAACGTCGGTTGTGCGAGCAGCTTAGCGGTCGCAGCCACAAGTGCCTCAACATCGTTCGGTGGTATCAAGAGGCCACTCTGACCTTGGATCAGCGCATCACGGTTACCAACAACGTCGGTGGCGATAATAGGAAGTCCTAACGCCATCGCTTCAAGCAACGCAAACGAGAAACCTTCATATGCCGACGGTAGCCAGAAGATATCGGCCATCCCCAATAACTCACGGCCATTATCTTGATGACCTAGAAAGCGACATCGATCAGCAATATCCAAACTGCGCGCAAGCACCTGCATTTGCTCAAGCAGCTCCCCACCACCTATCCACACAAAACTGGTTTGGGGATACTGCTTCGCTACTTGAGCCGCAGCTTGGATAAACATCACGGGATTTTTTTGGGCTGTTACACGGCCCAATGTCGCGATAACACAGCTATCATTGCTAATCTGATAGTGTGTCCGTAATGCCTGTTTGGTTTGTGGGGTAGGTAGCGGCATAGGCTCAATGCCATTTTCGATCACAACGATCTTCGAGGCCGGCATAATCTTCCAACGAACCAACTGGTCACGTTCACTTGCAGATGTAGCAATGATGATATCGCACCATTGTGCGGCAAGGCGCTCAAGAAGAAGGTAGAAGTTACGCTTGACCACATTGCGCTGGCCTAAAAAATAGAGGCCATGTGGCATATGGATAATAGTAGGCACACCCGTACGGCGTGCTGCTAAGCGCCCTAGAAAACCAGCCTTTGAACTATGAGTATGAACTATATCAGGTTTAGATGAGCGTAATAAGCTCAGAAGCTGCTGTAGTGCCAAACAATCATACAGCGGATGCAGATCCCGACGAAGTGTTATTGGCCAAACTTTGTATCCCGCTTGTTGGATCCCAGCAACAAACCCATCTTCGCCGAAGCTTTGCTGACGACGTAACGGACATGCCACTTCGACATGGAACTGATTTGTATCCAAACCAGTCGTTAGCAAAGATACATACCGTCCCGTACCCGCAAGTATAGCTTCAACAATCTGCAATATTCGTAACGACATAAGTTCTCTATTATGCTGCCGCTATGCGGGGCTATTATAGCACGACTTGCGATTATACGTTCCCTTATAGGAAACGCAGACCAATATCGCTCATATTTCCTATTCTATTGCCCTATTCTCGTATAAGAATGTGGAGCTTCTTTGCTTAAATCGTAAAGCGTTTTACGAAGTTAAAGCCCGCTCAAGATCAGCAAGACACAACAATCTATCAGAGACCCTGATGCATCGTCTTCTAAAAAGAGCGGCTTGGCTCACACAAACTCGATAATTACTTCATACTATTCATACACTATACCATGTTCACGGGTAAGAACATACTTTATTTAGAGCAGGCTTTCAGAGCGAAATGCAACAGTATTGTTGCGAAATCGAGATAAAATACCCTTGACAGTGCAGCAGCCCGCCTGTTAGACTTCAATCGATTTAAACTTTATAATAGAATTCTCATTGTAAATAAAATAGAGTGCAGCGTCTCATACGGACTCACATACGTAACCTTGCCACAACATTATCCTTGAAATAGTGCGGAGTCTCTTCATGCGTTCTCGCCTTCGTCCTGTGTTCATAATATGCGTTCTGATTTCGCTCGTACTACCCAGTACGTATTCGAGTTCGGCGCAAACTACACAAAAAACATATCAAGTCTTATTACCCAAAATAGTAACCCCTCCAACCCTTCAACCATTTGGTTTTGATCTCCGTTGGTGGTACCTCAATGAAGAGTCTCTCAAACTCGCGAAAGATGCTTATCCCCGTTGGGTCCGCGCCGGCGACATCTCGTGGAACGATATAGAAAAACAACCCGGGAAATACGACTGGTCGCCGCTTGGCAGCCTTGAAATCTCGATAAAAACCCTGCGCGCCAACGGCATCGAGCCGGTTATCGTCGTGCACGGCACACCCAGCTGGGCGCGCTCGATCGCCAATCAGCCCTGCAGCCCTCCCAAAGCCGAACATATGGGAGCGATGCTAAACTTTTTTGAAAAGCTCGCCGCTCGCTACAAAGAGGGCGAACGCGCTGTCAACTATTGGGAAGTCTGGAACGAACCAGATGCCTTCGCCAATCATGTGCAACCCAACGAAGGCACAGGCTGCTGGGGAGATCTTAAAGGATACTATAACGGGGGATACGCCTACGGCGAGATGCTGACCCAAGCTACCAAGGCTTTTAAAAAGGGTAATCCTGCTAGCAAAATCATCGGCGGCGCACTGATCTACGATCCCCAATCAAGCCACTCGCGCACCTTTCTAGAAGGCATGATCGAGAGCGGCGGAGTACATGCGATCGACATCTTGAGCTTTCATGCCTACGGCGAATGGGGTGAAAAAGACTGGCTGATCGAGAAAACCCAACATATTCGGGGTCAATTGGCACGGGTAGGGCTACAAAACAAGCCCCTGATCGCGACCGAAGTTGGTGCAGCCTGCCCCTTCGGCAACGACGAAAGCTGCGACCCCGGCACGGCTGGTTCGGAATTTATCACCAATCAGCAGGCCAACTATGCAGCCCGCATCTTCGCCGAAAGCATCGCTCTCAACCTGCATGGCGCCTTCTGGTACACCTTGGTAGAACAACCACCCGGCTTTGCTTATAGCAGCTTGGTAGACAAATACGATACCAAACTCAAGCCGCGTCCGGCCTACTATGCCTTCCGCAATTCGGCACGCCTCTTACAAAACGCGACCTATGTAGGTGGGCCGATAGATAAGATTGTCAATCAACCAGCCGACCGCGTTCGCGTCTTAGAGTTCAGCAAACCCGGAGCTAAGCTCTATGTCTTGTGGGTGCAAAAAACCGACTGCGACAACTGCGTAATCTACAATATCAAAGTGCCAGCGGGTGCCCAAGCGCGCTGTACCACCAACCTCGATGGGCGCAGGCTAGACGGCACCTATGGCGAGCCGTACTATTTCAACTGTTCCGACAGCAACAAAGATGGTGAGATCCCACGCGCAGTGGGCGAGCTTCCCCAATACATAGAAGTCGCGACCTCTCATTAAACATCCAAGCTAATAAGGAGAAGCGATTCAGGCCCAATCTGAATCGCTTCTCCTGTTTTCTACTTCAGTCTGGCATCCAAGCCATATTCACCTATATACAAAGGGCCACCCGCCCAAAGATCGCGCTGCACAAGCATAGGCGGAGAGGTCCTCGCCCTCAAAAAGGTCCCTTTCGCGTCCGCCTACGGCTACAAAATCGGCCGTCCATCCATACAAGCCGTCGAGCGCTGCGCTGTCTTCGCTGCTTTCGCTGCTTTCACTGCAACCTGCCGGGTGCTTGCACCCAGCAGGTTTGCACGCTGCGTTTCACTGACCAACGCCGTCAAAAACCTTCTCGCTGCGAAGCTGCGGGAAGGTTATACCAAATCCGGTTGATTAGGTTCTCTTTGGCCTTCGGCAGAGCGGAACGTGTCTCTTTTTGTTGTGTGAGATTTCGCACGGCAGCGCGAAATCTCACACAAGCCTTTTCCCGGCTTTTCGTTTTTCTGAGCGAAGAGCATGCACGTCTTTAAACGGATTTGGTATTAGTACTAAGGATGCCAGTCGGGAATAGCGCGAATGAGCGGGTGCGCATACGCCCTTCTCCCGCAATGCGGGAGAAGGGTCGGGGATGAGGGCAGGCTAGCCCATCTGATAGCCGGAGGCGGACGCGGTCAGGACCGAATGGATGCTAAGAGTCTCGCCGCCAAAGCGTGAATATGCAATGTATACTCACAAGGCTGCTAACAAAGAGGAAGATCTATTGCGAGCGGCTTAAGCCAGCCAGTCGCGCGACCTGGCGCGCATACTGCTTATATTCGGGGCGGATTCGGGTGAACAACGGTTTGAGCAGTGTTTTAGGCAGCTCGTGCGGAGCGTGTTGAGCGACTAAGAGTGCATAGTGCAGAAACGAGCTCCACCAGAGCAAGCCTTGAAACGAACCGTTAGCCGCCCGTCTGCGCACTGCCTCGGCCCACGGCAAAAAGGCCTTTGGGTAGAGCGAAGGATGTTCAGAGACATACTGGGCGCGTACCAGCAGATCGTTCAATTGGGCTTTGCTGAGGCGGCCCGTATTGCTGACGCGATAGCGGCTCAGTACCTCGGGCACCAACTGGCCACGCCAGCCATAATCGACCAAACGCAGCCAAAAATCCCAATCTTCATAGGTGACAAAACTGCGGTCTTGCGAAAAACCCTTGACCTGCTGCCAAGCCAAGCGCCGAAAGAGCGTCGTCACCACCATGCGGCAGTCATAGATCAAGCGCTCAGGAGTAGGGTCGCCTCCTGACCAGGTACCCTCTTCGAGGCCACAAAAACGCACATTGGTGGTAACAAAACCGATCTCGGGCCGTTGATCGAGCACGGCGGCGGTGCGCTCCAAAAAGAGCGGCTCTAGCATATCGTCGGCATCGAGCGTTAAAATATACTCAGCCTGAGTGGCGGCGATGCCTGCATTGCGTGCGGCGCCCACCCCCATATTCGGCTGTTCGATCAAGCGAATCGCACGCTCGGGCCAACGGGCGATCAAGGCGCGTGCGACCGCGCTCGTATCATCGCTGCTTCCATCGTTGACGATCAGTGCTTCCCAATCGTCGCGGGTTTGAGCCACCACACTCTCGAGCGCTTCTGGAAGGTAACGGGCTTGGTTGTAACAAGGAATAATAACAGCAATCATCGCTTTATCACACGGCGCAGAGCTTGCATCACTTCACGGCGAAGCATATAGATGCCGCGATCTAGTTGATCTTGGCCGCGCCGTAGCAACGAAAGAGACCTGCTCAGAGAATGCCAAAGAGCTGTTTTGCGCAAGCGCAATAACAGACGAACCGGAGCCATTCCGCGCAAACGAGTCTCTAGCTGGTAGTGTTCGCTCACCAAACTAAGCGAAGCGTAGCCAACCGCTGGACTGACGGGCGGGCGCGCGGGCCGCTGGTGGGCTAGCTCAAACAAACTACTTATACGCTCGATCATGCCAGCCGTGCTAAAGTGGGTTTCACAACGCAAGCGGCCCGCGCGCCCCATCGCCTGACGAAGCTGAGGATCATCGATCAAGCGCATCAAGCCAGCGCGATACTCTTGACGCTCGTTTGGCCCAGGCGCCACCAAGATCCCACACTCAGGGGTGACTAACTCGGCCTGGCCGCCCACATCGGCAGCGATCGGCACGAGGCCCATCGCCAAGGCTTCATACAGCACCAAGGCAACACCCTCTTGCGAGGAAGGCAAAAGCAGACAATCGCTGGCGGCCATCAACTCGTGCACGCGCTGGTGCGAAACAGCACCTAACAAACGCACGCGCTCTTCTAAGCCGTAGCGCTTGATCAAGCCTGCTAGGGTGGATCGATATGGGCCATCACCCGCGATCAAGCCCACAAACATTCGACCACTGGCATAGAGTTCATGCAGCAAGTCGAGCACAAGCTCAGGCCGCTTCTCGGGCGCGAGCCGACCCACAAACAGAATTATCGGTGTTGTTTGGTCAATGCCCAACTCACTTCGCACAGCGGCCCGCAGTTCGTCATCGGGCCGCCAAGCAGCGGTATCGGTGCCGATATAGGCAACCTCGATCCGATCAGGCTCCGCGCCACGCTCGAGCATCCAGTTACGCACATAGTGCGAACTGGTGATATGCAGATCGAAGAGCCCATCGTTGTCGATGGCCGCACGCGGATAGCCCCCCGCTCGCCATGGGCCATCTTCCATATGCAGATAGTCGATGAAGCGCACTTGCGGGGCGCGCGACCGCAAATAGGGCAGCAGTTGATAGGCCAGCAGGCTATTGCTGATCAAAACGGTTTCGATCTGGCGCGACTCGATCAAATAGTGCAGAAAACGACCGTAGTTGGCGGGCGTAAGGAAGGCTGCAAGGTTAAAGACATCTTCGCTGAGGGCTTGTAGTTCGCCCATCCACGTGTGTTCAACATCGCGCAACAAGCAAACCGTCACACGATCGCCGCGCGCTTGCAGACCCGCAATTAGGTCAAGCGCAAAGCGATCGGCCCCGCCAACCGTGATCCACGGCAACAACACCATAATCCGACGCTGGCCCTCTAGGCTGCGCAAGCGGTTTGCAAAGGGCAATTCGCTCGGCACAACGCTGTAGGTGTCGAGCAGGCCAGAGGCCTCGGCTCGCGGGCGCGGCACGCCGTCGCGAAACAGGTGCGGGTAGCGCTGTTTGAGTTCGCGTCGCAGTTGGCGTTCGGCTTGAGGGCCTTGATTAAAATCCCAGCGGTAGGAGGTATATTCAGAAGCTGCTTTACGCCGCGACCAGATCAAGTATTCGTGGATATCGTGGCCCCAATAGCCATTGGCTGCCGCCCGCATCCAGAATTCAAAGTCTTCAAGGCCGGTGCGGCGCGCCTCGTCGAAGCCGCCGAGTGCATCGAAAACAGTGCGCCGGATCATCGACTGCGTGCAGGCCATGTTCTCATAGGGGAAGGCGTAACGGGTATCGAAGCCGCGCGGCCAGCGAATATTGACCGCACCGAAGACCGTCGTCCATGTGCTGGCAAAGGCGCTCTCAGGGTGAGCATGGAGCGTCCAAGCCAGCTTCTCAAGGCAGGTCGGTCCGATTAGATCGTCGCTGTCGAGCAAGAAGAGTAGGGGAGCACGACTTTGGGCAACCCCTAGATTACGAGCTGCTGAAGGACCACGGTTGGGGCTATCGATCACCCGGATTCGCTGGTCGGCGTTGCGCAATGCCAACAGGGTCTGCAAGGCCTTAGGGTCGCTCGATCCATCGTTAACGATGATCCATTCCCACTGTTGCAAAGACTGGCGCAAAACAGCGGTCACGGTCTCGAAGAAGAGCGGCCCTGTATTGTAATACGCAGTGATGATGCTTACTGCTGGAGGCGCATTCGGCTCAGCGGGCCGATAGCCAAAAGCAGGCGCAGGATAGGGCGATGGAACAGGCTCGAGCTGCTTTTGATCTAGCTCCATAGCCGATATTTAAGCAGAGCAAGGATCGCATAGAAGCCTTGGCTTGGCTTCATCTTCTTGCCTTCAGCGTAGGTGCGGCCCAAGTAGCTAACCGGAACCTCAAGAATGCGGTGTCCTTTGCGTAACACTTTGGCGGTGATCTCTGGCTCTAGGCGGAAGTCGTTACTCTCGAGGTTGAGGCTACGCATAATATCGGTACGCATAACCTTGTAACAGGTCTCCATATCGCTGATCCAACAGTTATACAAAAAGTTGGTCAGGAAAGTGAGGCCTTTGTTGCCGATCGCGTTCCAAAAATACATACCAGTGTGGCAACCCATAAAACGGCTGCCATAAACCACATCGATTCGACCATCGACTATCGGCTTGACCAAGGCGTAATAGTCTTGAGGATCGTACTCCAAATCGGCATCTTGGATAATAACGATCTCGCCGCGCGCATGGGTCAAACCGCTTCGTACAGCCGCACCTTTACCACGATTCCGAGGGTGGCGCACAACCCGAAAGGTTTCGGGGCGCTGCTCCGCATATTCCTGCAAAATAGAAAAGGTTTCATCAGAAGAATTATCGTCAACAGCGATAATCTCTTTTTCAATATCTACTGCGTCGATCTGCGCAATGATCTCACGCAAGGTAGCGGCTTCGTTGTAACAAGGCATAATGACTGAAAGCAGCATAACCTTCCATACTCTCTGTTATTCAACCATCGGTGACAATAAGCAGCGCCCTAAACCGCGTAGCAATGCCCTTTGGTTCACTTTAGCGAACCTTATTATACCATAGGCTTAGGCAGCACAATCGCCTGAGCCCGAAACACAAATTTTACACAATTTTCAAGCCTCGCTCAAGGGGTGCCAAGAGAAGATTTGGAAGCTGTTCGATCCTTCAAGCAAGCCACACTGCTTCTAGAAGATAGTTAGGCCACCGTCTCAGATTGCCCGTATCATAACAAATGCGATTATGTTATACCAAATCCGGTTGATTACGTTCTATTTGGCCTTCGACAGAGGCGATCGCGTGGATTCTGTTTGCGATTATCTTGGCCTTTACGCTGCTGGTGATCCGCAGTTCTGACGCGTGGGTCTACTACGAAGGGAGCCGTCGATGAGCCAGCTAGCATCGCAACAACAGGTTGCCAAAAAAGCGAGCACCTATCGGATCAGCTACATCCTTTCTCAAGTCGCGCTCTATACGGCCCTGATCCTCGGGGCGTTCATCTTTATTCTGCCGCTCTTATGGATGCTTTCGAGCTCTGTAAAGCCGGGCTACCAAGTCTATGCCGTTCCGCCCGAATGGATCCCAGATTATTTTGTCTGGGATGGCTATATCCAGCCCTGGTCCCAATTTCCGATGGGCACCTTCTATAAAAACACCATCATTTTAGTGGTGCTCAACACATTAGGAACCTTGCTCAGCAGTTCGATTGTAGCCTTTGCTTTCGCGCGTATGCGCTTTCGCGGGCGCGATCTGCTCTTTGTGGTTGTGCTCAGTACCTTGATGCTGCCGCCCCAAGTCACCTTAATTCCCACCTATTGGTTTTTCGCCCGATTAGGCTGGGTCAACACCTTAACACCGCTATGGGTGACGGCCTTCTTTGGAGCGCCCTTCAATATCTTCTTGTTGCGCCAATACTTTATGACGATTCCGCTCGAAATGGATGAAGCGGCTCGTATGGATGGCTGCAGCTGGTTCGATATCTATTGGCGGATCATGATCCCGCTAAGTGCTCCGGCCCTAGGTGTTGTGGCAGTCTTCTCGGTCACCCACTGGTGGAACGAGTTTATGGGGCCTTTGATCTATCTCAATAGCCAAGAGAACTTCCCATTATCGTTAGGCCTCGCACTACTCAACTCACGCAACTTCAATAATGTCCAAGCCACCTTCGCTATGACAAGTATCGCCCTCATCCCTATGGTTGTGATCTTCTTTATCGCCCAGAAGCTCTATATCCAAGGGTTGGTGATCAGTGGCGTCAAAGGTTAGGCCCTAGTTCGATTCTCCATTGATCGTGCAATCGCCCATGGTTAGGCCTCTCAACCTAGCATTCAGACAAGGATGTTGCAGTTATGTCTCGAACAGTTAAAGCTGGGCTCATCGGCTGTGGAAGTGTCTCGGTACGCGGTATTCTGCCCCACCTTAGCTTGCCCGACGCTAAAGAAAAAGTCGAACTGGTAGCGGTCTGTGATGTGGTCGAGGAGCGTGCTAAAGCCGCTGCCGAACATTTTGGTGTTCCGCGCTACTACACGCAGTCAAAAGATCTGATCGAGCAGCCCGATATCGATCTGGTCTTGATCGCCACACCTATCCCGTACCACTACCCCGATGCCATGCTGGCGCTCAATGCGGGCAAACATCTTTATATGCAAAAGACCATGGCGATGACTCTAGAGCAGGCCAACGAAATGGTCGAGACCGCTCGTGCGAAGGGCCTAACACTGGTCGCATCCCCAGGTCAAATGCTCGCCCCAACCCTGCGCAAAGCACGCGAAATCATTCAATCTGGCGCTCTTGGCAAAGTCTACTGGGCGTTTGGCACAACCGCAGGCTCGCACGAGCACGAGCCACTGCGCCAAGGCGATGGACCGCTGGCAGCCATCGACCCAACCTGGTACTACCGCGCTGGCGGCGGCCCGGTCTATGACATGACCGTTTATATGCTGCACAACCTTACGGGTGTGTTAGGGCCGGTCAAGCGTGTCACTGCTATGTCGGGCATCGGCCAAAGCGAGCGTCGCTGGCGCGACAAAGTGATCCAAGTCGAGATGGATGATAACACCATGCTCTTGCTCGACTTCGGCGATTCGGTCTTTGCAATGGCTGGCGGGCACAACTGCCATGGCGGACGCCTGCTCTCGTGGGGCACGATGGGCTTTTACGGCTCTGCGGGAAGTATGGAAGGCCCGCAACGCCAGATCCAAGTCAATAGCAGCGCTGCACTGCCCGATCTACCAAGCAACGAGCAAGGCGCCTATATTCCCAACGACCCGCTACCTTATGTCAACGAGCTACATAAAGACATCAGCGAGTCGCACGTCTACGCCGACATCATGCACTGTGCCGACTGTATCCTCGAAGGCCGTTCCCCGATCGCCTCGGGCGAACACGCCGCCCATGTCATCGAAATCATCGAGAAGGGCTATACCGCCGCTCGCACCGGCCAAACCCAAGAGATCGTCAGCACATTCAGCCTCGCAGACTAAAGAGCGTGCATACAAAAGAGGGTGGCTTGTGCAGCCACCCTCTTTCCTCAGTGATTTATTCTCGCGCGTTATGACATCATCTGACTCAGTTCAGCGCTCTGGCGGTCTCGTCCTTCCCCCAAAGAACGTCCCAACCGCGTCCGCCTCCGGCTATCAACATCCCGCTCGCCGCAAAGGGGTTGTATCGCTGTGAGTGGAAAGGCTACCTCAAAACGAAACGCTGCAAACGGAATTCGTATCAAATCCATTGGTGTGATATTAGGTGTTCAGCTAGAGGCTGAAGGCTGGGCGGCCCGCAATCCGGCTCTGACGTTCAGGTACCAGACTAGCATAGCGATCAACAACAATGTGCCATATACAACTGGTGCCAAACCTGCCCCCGGAATAAAACGAACCCACACAAGGTACAAAACAAGCGCGCTTACACTAAGCAAGGCTAAGATGTAACGAGGCAGCTTCACCGTTGCAAGAAACAGGAAGTAGTGCGCCCAACTGATCGGACTAACGAGCAACATCACTGGCACAAGTTGTTTAAGATCTGGATCGCGTCGCAATGCAGGAATCATCGTAAGGCCGAAAAACAGAAACATCCCTATAAACGCCAAGGTGGGCGAAAGGTTTGGAATGATCACCCGCGCAACCCGAACCGTCGAGACATTCCAAGCTTGATCGGCTTGGGCGAGCGAATTAACTGGCACATAGGCCAACCAATCGCGTGTAACCCCAAAGCCCAAAATCAGCTCAGCTAACACCGTGAGTACTCCAGCAGTTATCACGGCCGCGCCTGCAGCCCGCCATCGTTTGGTTACAACTAGCCCAAATAACAAAACCAGCGGATAGGTTTTGATCGCAATGGCTAAGCCGAGCGCCACCCCAGCGCGTACAGGCGAGCGATCGACCTGCCAGAGCATGTAGGCAACACAAGCAAACAGTAACGGCTCGAAAGCACCCAACGAGAGGGCGACCAAGACAAAACTCAGGGTTAAGAGACGAATGAGCGCAGGAACCTCCAAAAGGTGCCAAGCCCACAATACCATCACACAGCCAAATAGCATCCACAACCATCGAGCTAGATCCCAAGGCAGTAAGGCCCAAGGCATTACAAAAAGAGTTGCAAAGGGCGGATGCGCCGTTTGTGGAATGCTCGAATGAGGAACTGGACTGTCTAGACAGCAGAGCAAACGCAACTCTGCCGTTTTCCCGTTCGGATCGAGACCAACCGTCCAGCCGCGCGCGGCAACATAATTTTGAACGAAATCGGACTCAGGTGTGACAAAAACGGTCCAACTACCTAAAACAACAAGTAAAATTGCAATCAACCCATTGAGCACAGGCTCGGAATACCAATCTGATGAACGAAGCTTAGATATCATGGTACCCATCCATGGCGGATAAATGCTCCTACTAAGAAGATATTAACCATAAAAAGAATTTCGATCAACAGCCGTTGTCTTTGTAAACTACCCGCCCAAGAGACAAGAATGACAAAGATCGGAAATGCCAATAACATGTGGCGAGGAAAGGCCAAGTATGGAGATAAGTCGCCATTGTAGTAACAAAGTGACAAAAGCGCTATCGCGATACTATAAAGCAGGTCTTGCATGCGAAGCAGACGCCAGCCACGCATAAGCACCAAGACAGCAGCCCAACCGATAACGGTGTCGATCACAAAGGGATATTTGCTCTCAGCTAGCATGAAGCGTTGGATCTCACCGATCAGTGGTTCCCAAGGCCAAGCGATTCGTTGTCCAACAACGACCTGCTCTGCTGAACTTGATACGAGTAAGCTGCTCAAAAATGCGTACAGGCTTTCGCTTTCCGACCAACTGATAGCGTCGCCTAAGGCAATGGCCCGATAAACAACGAATAACAGATAGGCACCGGGCAGCAAGGCAAGCGAGCCAGCCTGCCACCAAGCTGTGCGTCGATCGCGCCAAGCTAGCCAGATTGCCCAAGCCATAGGCAGAGCTAAGGCGACACCTTGTTGACGGGTTAATACAGCACCAGCCCCCAAAAGACCGGCTAGCCACCAGCGCTCTAACCTGATAGCCCACAAGGCCGCAATAGCAAAACACAAAAAGGTGCTTTCGGTATAAGGCGAAAGCAAAATAAACCCGAGCGGGTTCATAAGCAGCAACCAGCCAACAGGTTGAGCATAATCCGCACGGTAAAAACGCTCTACATAGCACGTTAGCAGCATAGTTGCAATGATCGTAGCTATGCTAGAGACAAACAAGAGCGCTACAGGGATATTTTGAAATACAAGAGCAAAAGGCCAAACTAAGATCGGATAGAGCGGGTGAAAGGAAGCTGTCCCCTCAGACAAGCTATAGCCATGGTCAACAATGCGGATATAGTTCCATGCATCGTAGCGGATCCAAGGGGAGATCAACCAGCGATACAACCATTCACCGATCGATGCGCCGCTCGGCGATAGGCCTATTCGTGCTTCAAGTTCGGTATGTGGGAAAATGAGCGTGATCGGTATAGCCAGTATTCCGAAGACGACTCGCATAATCAAAACAGCTAGGCCAGCTCCACAAAAAGTGCGTAAATCAAAACGATTGCGAGGATTCTTCCAGATACTCGCTGAAGTGGGTGCTTGAGATGTCGATGGTACCGTCATGCTTCACTACCTTAGATGCATAAGAGCCTAGCTAACAATACCATATTTGTGCAAATTAAGAATTACACCTCACCTCGTAAGCGTCGCATCAATGAACGAAAAATGCGGGCTGGCTGTAAACGTGCAGACCAGCTACGATCGCGAGCCGCTAGCTCGGCTGCAACAAAAGCGACAGCTTTCTTAGCAGCTACATCAGCCTCGGCCGGAGAGATCTGGTCAGACGAGGCGCGGCGGCGCGCAAGGGCTTGCCGCAAAAGCTGGTCGATCCGCTCGCCCATGGCATCGAGCGAAAAGTGGTCGAGCACCCGTTGGCGCGCCGCCGCGCCCATAGCCGCTAAACGCTGAGGGTCGCTCAAGAGCTTCGTCAAGGCCTCGCGATAGGCCTCTTGTTCGCGCGGGCCACGCTGCACCAGCACACCACACTCCTCAGTCACTAGCTCGCGCTGACCGCCAACATCGGCGCTCAACGGCACAACGCCCATGGCCATGGCCTCGTAAATCGCGAGCGAAATCCCCTCGTTTTCTGAGGGAAGGAAAAAGATCGAGCTAATGGCTAACAGCTCACGGACGCTTGCATTGGGCTGCGCACCCAAAAGGCGAACGCGCTCTTGCAAAGCGTGGCGTTCCACAAAATCCTGCATCCAAGCGAAATACTCACCATCGCCCGCCACGACAAATAGCACATCAGGAAAGATGGAAGCGATCGAGCGCATCACTTCAGCAGCGAGCGGCGGCTGCTTTTGGCGCGTCAAACGGGCGGCATAGAGCACAATGCGGGCATCGCTTGGCAAGCGGTAGCGCGCTCGCACAGCCGCCCCATCGATCTGAGCACGATCCCAAAAATATGGATCGATATTGGTTGTACAGACCTGGATCTGTTCAGCGGGCGCCCCTTGTTGATGCATCCAAGCCTCAAGCTGATGCGATGAAACGATCTCTACATCTAAGTAAGCGCTATGGCGAACACTTAAACGCGGGAAACCTCCTTTTAGCCAGCTTGGTTCCAGCATATGGCAATAATCGACAAAAGCCGTTTGAGGCAAATGGGCGCGCAAAAAAGGCAAAAAGAGGTAGCCAGCTTGACTATGCGAAATACAAACCACATCGCAATCTTGGGCCAGAACCAACAATTGGGCCGGCCAGTGGTCGGGGGGATAGGCGGTCAAGTCGACGATCTGTTCGCAAAGCGGCTCGAATGCGCTGCGCCAAGCATGGTCGCTCGTGAGGGTTGTTGCGATGCGTATCTGCCAACCCCGTTGCCGCAATTGGTTCAGCATATCAAGGTTGAATTTATCGGCACCCCCTAAAGCTAACCATGGATAAAGGCATAACAGTCGCATAATAAACTCTCTTTCGTTGCGTTTGTTGAAGCAGTCGTTGATTCAGTTTATCCAAAACCCGACTAGAGCACGTTCAACAACGAGACCAGCAGTGACGCCTCGTTAGTGTGACAATCGGGAAAGGGTTCGCGCTATCCCATTTTGAGTAGCCTCTCCACACAGCTAGAAGTGCCTTTTGGAGAGCGGGATGTTGGTAGCCGTAGGCGGACGCGCCAAAAACCGAATGGGCGCGAGAGCGCTGGCCGCCAGAGCTAGATAGAAGTTGGAATAATCGAGCCGTTTCGCCATGAGCAAGACAGCTCAACGACGCAAGAGCTGCGCTAAGATCTGTCCAAACTGAGCAGCGCGCACGCGGTTCGTATGTTGTTGCTGCAATTGATCGTAAGCCGCTTGAGCGATTCGCTCGCGCAAAGCCGAACTTTGAATCAATCGATCCAAGGCCTGTTGCCAACTCGCTGGGTCAGAAGCCAAGCAACCGGTTTTGCCGTTCTCGATCACAGCATTATAGGGTTCGAGATCGCTCGCAACCGTTGCAACGCGCACCAAAGCCGCCTCAAGATATTTAACCGCGCTTTTCGAGCGGCGCTGCGGATTGTCGATCAGCGGCGCAAGCGCGATATCGATCTGCGCCATATGCTGCGACAACTGCTCCCAAGCCACGGCCGGATAGCGCTCAATGCGATCGGCAAATGCTGTGCTCAGGCTCTCGGCTAGGCCAAGCTCTCCATACAGTCGCAAGCGTACCTGGTTATGCTGCCTAAGAACCGCTTCCAAGGCTGGCGTAATACTGGCAAAATCTTCGTCGTGAACATGAGGCGTACCGCAAAAATAGCCGATCACAACAGCAGAAGGATCTCTGCGCCGTTGGCGATAGGCCGCTTCGCCCAAGGCGATCTGTTCATCGCTCAAAGCATTCCAGTTCACAAATGCCGGTTTTTGAAACGATCTTTGGGCTTGGTCGCGCAAATAAGCTGTCGAGAGCACATGGGCATCGACCCAGCGCATCATGGCCCGTAAACGCCGATTGGTCAGCAAAATATCGTCGACCTGCGCCGGGGTATAGTGCTTGTCAAGAAAATTATAGCTGCGCTCGTTTTCGTCCCACACCAGATCATCGCTATCGAAAACAAGCGGAATACCGCGTAGGCGAGCCATAAGCACAAGCGGCAGGCTGCGCGAGGTCAGCGGCACACGATGCAGATAGAGCAGATCGCAGCCTTGCAAGCGGTACAAATGTGCCCGATTCTCCAGCGCGACGATCTCGGTCTGATAACCGTGTAAACGGGCTTGTTCCGCTTGATGGAGCACCCGATAGCGCATGGGCGCCCCTTCATGAACGTATACGAATCGTATCTTTGCTGTCACGCTTCCCTCAAAACCTCTCTGATAACACGCACAACAAAACCGATTGATCGTTGGCCAGCGTTACTGATACCAAATCCGTTAGATCACTTACTTTTAGGCCTTCGGCAGAGCGGAACTCAACTCTTTTTGTTGTGTTAAATTTCACACAATATCTTCCCCGACTCCTCGTCTTCCTGCACTGCAAGAGTGCAAGTCTTTAAATAGATTTGGTATGAAAACCGTTTCAGCTCAACAAGCCGCTTGCGAATCCGCTCGATGGCTTTGGCGCTCTGGCGGTCTGCTCTCTTCCCCAAATAAGGCTTGTGGCGCGTCCGCCTACGGCTACCAACGGCTCACCCACCGCCACGGGCTTCTAGCAGTGAAACGAAGCCGCCCCCTTAGCCAACGCTGCAAACGTATGTCGTATGATAGCAAATCCGCTTAAAGACTTATACCAAATCCGGTTGATTAGGTTCTCTTTGGCCATCGGCAGAGCGGAACGCGTCTCTTTTTGTTGTGTGAGATTTCGCGCTGATACGCGAAATCTCACACAACCCTTTTCCCAGCTTTTCGTTTTTCTGAGCGAAGAGCATGCACGTCTTTAAACGGATTTGGTATTACACCTTTGCATCTCGTGAAAACTTAGGTGTCAACATTCGGTACAAAAAAGTATGGAGAGTTAAGCAGTACAAACTACTTCAACTCTCCATATAAGCCAATCGCAAACAGCTCGATTCGACTACAACAGCCTACCAAAAAGCTGCGACCTTTTAGGAAGGATTGCACATGTAGTCGAAGACAGGCTCAATAGATTTTTGCCAATCTGTAAATCCTTCTCGGATCATGGTCAGAGCATTGCTTGTTAGGCGCTTGCGCAATTCCACATCCTGCAAACCGCGCACAATGGCATCGGCGATACAACTTGCGCTAGGCAGAGCCAACAAACAGTTCTCTTGATCTTTCAGCAGCCACAAGTTCGAATGGTTGATATTGGCAACCACCAAACAGCCGCTCGCCATAAACTCAAAGGGCAAATACGATGGGTGGCGCGTAAACATCATCGCCAAGCCAACATCACAGGTGCGATAGAGCTCAGCCGTCGCATGATACGACATCAAGCCAAGGTTATGCACTACGCCGCTGAGATTATAGTCAGCCGGATCCCATTCTTGACCCGCCGAGAGGATCTCTACTTGGTCACCCAAGCGCTCTTTGAGCTTGTGCATCGCGATCGCGCCCAGTTCAAAACCGTTGCGCCAGTGGTTAGGCCGCCCATAGAAGAAGACTCGATAGGGACGACGATTCCAGTCGCGATCAGCAGCCGGGTAAAAGAGTGTGCTATCAACGCTCGGGTTGAAGTAGGTTCCTTTGCCACCGTAATCCTTGATATAGTGTTCGCACAAGGTACAGGTGTTGGTCAAGGCATAAAAACCAAAACGATACGTCATATCTGCTTGAGCATAGGTCGAGCCTGCTGCATGGAAAACCGGCTCGAAATCTTGCATAAAATAGAATTTGCGACGTGTATCGTTAAATTTCAAGGCGTAATATGCCGTGATCCACGAGGTTGCGACCGTTGCATCAACCCGAGTGAAATGGGCAAGGTCATCGTTTGAACGGATCACAATAATGCGCGATCCGGCCAACTCGGGGAATGTTTCGGCGATCTTAGCGAGATACTCCTCGGGCGAAGGGCCAGTCGGGTGGCTAATGATCGCAAAGGTGTTATGCACCTGCTTGTGTGCTGCAAAAAAGGCCGCGAATCGGAAAATAGTTAGAACACCGCCATAGTAAGCGTGTTCGAAGTGTGGCAAAAACCACATAATGGTTTTGATATCGATCGGGCCAGGATTCTCGTCGTGTACCCGACGACTTGCAGCGACCTCTTCTGGAGTGCAATCGAGCCACTGAGCATAGGCAAAAGCTTCGATTGAATAGCCATCTTTCCAGGATGTTGCTGCTGCTTGTACCTCTTTTTGAGAGGGTTGAGCTAATTTATTGCGTACCTTGTGATAAAAAGCAGACACGCCCTGATTTTTAATAACACTCACGCTGCGGCGTGACAAGTGAAGAGACAACTTTGAAGCATCGCGTATCTGCTTCGCAACGCCCCTCACCCGTGATGTTGTTCTACTCATAAATCTCGAAGCTCCTGATCAGCTATATGACAAGCATGCTAAGATCTTAGCTGCCTCTTACTTGACTGCACATCCTATCTCTCGTCCATTCTGCACTCAGCAGAAGGAACCTAGGGTGCACACACCTCTACTCTCCACCAGTAAGTCTCTGTTCCAATTCTTCTGCTTGTTTCATCACACCAAGTTGGTGCAACGAAGCCTGGGCATGATCGAGCGACGTTACTTCGGTCTTCGACGAAAGACGTGGCGTATTCGACCATACCGACAGGTTGCGATTATAATACGGATCGCCGCGCCGTAGGTACGGCAGATAATAGACGTAAGAATAAGCGAAATCCATCACTGGGATCGCGCTAGCCCCACGCGTTGCGCTTTCAAGATGGAAGAGGCGCGCAAACGGCGTGTAGATCACCTGATAACCGTGTTTAATCGCACGAATACAGATCTCTACATCGCTGCCACACAACACCATCTGCTCATCGAAGCCACCCAACGTGTGGAAGAGCTCACGCCGGATCATCATACATGCGCCTGTGACCGCTGTATAGTTGCGATACCAGTTAGCTTGGCCGAAGATGCTTGGCTTGTTAGGCTGTAATCCATCAAACGGATGCCCTGCAAAGCCCTGCAAGCCGATCACTACACCGGCGTGTTGCAACGAGCGATCAGCACGCAACAGTTGGGCACCAACCACTCCAATCTCATCTAACAAGGCCCAACGCAACAGCTCCTCAAGCCAACCCTCCTCAAATGCCTCGATATCGTCGTTGAGGAAGAGCAAGACTTCACCGCGAGCCTGCTGTGCCACAATGTTATTGACCTCGGAGTAGTTGAACGGCTTGGTATAGCGCAACACACGTACGTCTAAGCCACTTGCTTGAGCATAGTGTTGCTCGATACTTCCATCGGCACTCGTATCGGCCACAATAATCTCAAAGTTTCGGTAGGCTGTATGCGTATCTATCGTCTCGATACAACGAGCAACCATCTCGAGGTTACGAGAGGGAATAATAATCGAAACCAAAGGTTGGCTCGCTAAAGGCCAACTGAGTTGCAGACTCTCGCCATTCTGGGCCGCTTGAGCATCGATACCGCGGCGTTGCATATGGCGGCTAACAACCGCCTGCGCATCGGGAGAAAGACACTCTTGTGTCGGATCGTAAGCGTAACGATGGTGCAATACATAGGGCAGATGCACAAAGCAAGCCCGCTGTTCGCCTAGACGTAATGCCAGGTCCCAGAGCCAAGCCGTGCCACTCGCTGGGTCTAGCCCGCCCAAGCTCTGCAAGCGCTCGCGTCGCACAGCGCTGAGGCCACGCAGGTAGTTAACCGACAGCAAGAGGGCTGGCGACCAGTCTGGCACAAAGAAGGGATCACAATAGCTACCATCCGATTCGATTCGGTCGCTATCGCTATAGATCAGATCGACCTGAGGCTGCTCTGCATGTGTGAGCAACAAAGCCGATAAGGCTTCCTTCTCAAGCAGATCGCCTGTTTGCAGGAAGATCACAAATTCACCTGCAAGCTGCTCTATCAGCCCATTCAGACTGGCTAGCAGCTCTGTTCCGTGCGCTTCAACAAGATGTAAGCGAGCATCGCTAGCAAGAAGAGAGTTTAAGGCTGCTTGCTGATCGCTCGAAGGCGTCTCTTGCAGCACAAGCCACGCTTGCCAGCTCTGAACAATTTGCGCTTGCAACGAGGCAACGGTCTGCTCTAACAGACGCATATCGCTCGAAGGCAGCAACACAACAATATCGACATGCGCTTCTAAGCTCTGAAGAGATCCCGTCTGGAAGCGATTTTGGATCTCGACGCGGTGCAAAGCTAGCCAAGCCGCATAATTGGTGCTAGGATCGATCTCAGACGCAGTGGGCGCCTCTATTGCAGTTGGCGCTGGCTCCTGCACAAAGAGAGCCGAGTTTCGGCGCTGTTGAATCCAATTACGTGAATGCTGTAAGGTCGCCTTCAGGCCTGACTTGCGCAGCATAGCGGTCGATTTTCTGCCCAAATCAAGCGTGCGTTTTGTGACCCGCTTCACCTGGCGTAAGGAACGAATGCCCGTCTTCATGCTGGCAAGAACGGGTGAAGGAACAAACGAGAGCTGCTCACGGATGAACGCCAGTTGACGCTTATTACGGGCAAGCAGCATATCGCGTTCAACCACCATGCCTTGCAGCATAGCGATATCTTCGGCATCTTTGCGAAGTTGTTGCTCTAGCTCCTGAATGTAAATATCCCTATTTTGAAGCGCCAATTGCTCGCGCACTACCTGAGCTTCGCGTTCAAGTATCATCGACTGCAACTTAGCGATATCCTCGGCATCCTTGCGCAACTGCTGATCGCGTTCAAGCACCATCGCCTGCAACATAGCGATATCTTCGGCATCCTTGCGCAACTGCTGATCGCGTTCGAGCACCATCGCCTGCAGCTTAGCGATATCCTCGGCATCCTTGCGCAACTGCTGATCACGTTCGAGCACCATCGCCTGCAGCTTAGCGATGTCCTCGGCATCCTTGCTCAGCTGCTGATCGCGTTCGAGCACCATCGACTGTAGCTTAGCGATATCCTCAGCATCCTTGCTCAGCTGCTGATCGCGAACTACCACCAGCTCTTGAAGGTGTTGAATATCGTTCGCATCTTTCAGAAGCTGATGTTCGAGCTGAACAAGTCGTACATGCTGATCTAAAAGGGTTTGTTCTTGGTCTTCAAGAGCATGTTTAGTACGAATACTAGTTCTATTTGAAGTGTCAAGCAATAAGGAAATCGGTTCAGGCTCAAGCGCGTGATTGGCACAAATAGCTAAGATAAAAATCGCTTGTTTCTGATCAGCCTGACCTGGCACAAACCGCCCATCCTCATAATGGAGCTGCTCTTCATACACCTCGGAGGCATTGCCTTCAAGCGGCCAGATATGTGAGGTTGGGAAGACGCGTTGTCCTAATAGATATACATGGCTGAAAGCGGATTCTAATAGTTCTTTGAACTCATGAGTATATAGCTCGTGTAGATGGAACTCGTTTTGATAGTTCGTTACATCACTATACTGTTGCTTATCTGGAGTCGAAACAATAAAAACACCATCTTGAGCCAGAACACGCTGAACTTCTGCCAAAAAGTGATGTTGATCTTCTGCATTTAAATGCTCAAGCATTTCGAAACTGACAACAAGATCGAACCGTTCAGTTTCGTCAACTGGCAACTGTTGCGCTAAACCATGACGAAATTCAAGGTTCGCTATACTGTTCTTGACAGCTAGCCGATCGATCACCTCGCGGTCGGCATCGATTGCAACAACTTTGGCAGCTTGTTGGGCAAGCACTATACTTCCATAGCCCTCGCCACAACCAACATCAAGCACACGTTTATTCTTTACAAAGCGCCTAGCCCAAAGATACCGATGCCAATGCTCATAGGAGATCTCAGGCCAATCGAGCTCTGGTATATAGCGTTCACCCGTAATTTCCATAAATACTTACAATTCTCCTATTTCACAGAGACGAAAGCATGCGCCGAAGGGTGATCGAGAGTATGGATACGAACCTCTTGAAAGCCGGCCAACATACAATGGCGCCAAGCGTCGCAACCATATTCCGTATGAACAAGGTAATCTCCTAAATCGACATCGCCATACCCGTGATAGCTTGGAGGCATGCCCGCACGCGACATTGTGAGACGCCCAACTACCATCGGGACCGTAAAGGCACAGGCGCCGCCCACCCGTAACACACGTCTACATTCACTCAATGCACGGATCGGGTGAGGAACGTGTTCGAGTGTATCAGAATGAATCACCAAGTCGAAACTCTCCTCCGCATATGGCATATGCATCATATCCACTTGGGGATATTTTGCAAGCACACGATGAGGTAGTTGCTCCAGCCAAGCTGTTAAGTTGCCAGCCTCATTAATCTCAAGAACACGCAGTTGTCGCACTCTAGGGTCTTGAACAAAATCAACAAAAAGCCCATCAAAACCCAAGGTGCGCATGATGGCACGCGCGAGCACCATCGAACGAAGCGTAGCGCGGCATGAAGTGCAAAAGATACCCTGTTGACGATTAATATAGGCGATCTCTTCAGGAGCCAAACGCCACTCGTCCATAAGGGCCTGCCACAAAACATAGGCTTGATCAAATTGGGAGCCACCACAACAGGGGCAATGTTCAGGCATCATAATCCGACCTTGTACTCCTCAGTTTGCTCGTTCAGGTCCGCCGGTTGAGACACATTCGACCATACCCAACAATCGCCCGGCAAATCCGCTAGGCCCCAATGGATCAAACGAGCAGCCACCGACGGGTCTCGCTCTGTTACGATCAAACGTCCCACATTATGCACATGGCAGACTCGCATAATACGAGCATATAGATTGAGCGTTGCGTAGCTGCCACGCAAGAGGTAGTCTTCAGGGCTAATAACCGCTAAACCAACTTCGAAGGTATATTCACCAACTGCGATACGCAGCTCAACATCTTGACGGCAACGTAAACGCGCACCAGCAGGCAACGTCGATGGAACAGGGCCGGGATCATCGTACTGTAACGAGTTCTTACCGTGAACTGTAATGCCCTTATCGTTATGGAGCTCGATTCCGCATAAAGGCGTGCCAATATCTTGAAGCACTTCAAACTCATAAAAGAAACTAACTCGGTCGCCTTGCTTGAAGAGCTGGCACGGCTGCCCCTGAGCATCGCATACGGCCACAGCGACACAACGCACCATACCGTTGCTGGTCTGCGGCAAACTAGAAACATCCACAAATGCTTCTTGGGGCGGCCAATACACATCGGGCAGCGTATATTCCTCTTTAAATTCGAATGAATCGTTGGAATCGTGATTGGTCGTTACCTGAAGAAGATCCTGTTGTTCCAGTAAGAGGTATTGGGCGACGGCATCGGCACTATTGCCATAAAAAACCGGAGCGCCTTGATTAAGAAAGAGGGTGCGTTGGCAGAATTGCTTAATATCACCCATACCGTGCGATACCAAAATCACCGCTGTACCGCGCTCACGCAACACCTCTAAATGGCGGTAACATTTCTGTTGGAAGAAGACATCGCCTACCGCCAGAGCTTCATCAACAATCAAAATATCTGGTTCGATACTGGCTTGTACTGCAAACGCCAGGCGAACCATCATACCGCTACTATAGGTCTTTACCGGCTGGTCAATAAAGTCACCGATATCGGCGAATGCCACGATATCATCGAAACGACGTTCCATCTCTTCGCGGCTAATGCCCAAAACAGCGCCGTTCAGGTAGACATTTTCGCGTCCAGTGAACTCTGGATTAAAACCGCTGCCCAGTTCCAACAGCGCAGCAACTCGGCCCCGTACCAGAATATCGCCCTCACTCGGGGTGAGCGTGCCGGCGATCATCTGCAACAGGGTGCTTTTGCCGCTTCCATTGCGTCCGATGATACCAACTGTCTCGCCACGACGCACTTCGATCGATACATTACGAACCGCCCAAAACTCGCGCCCATAATTCTTTTTTCCGCGGCTGAGCATCTGCTTTAAGCGATCGATCGGCTGATCATAGATGCGATACATCTTACCGGCATTACGCACCGAAACCAGAATATCATCATCAAGCGGCTGGTCAGAAAGGGAGGGTTCACCGCGATGAACAACCTGTTCTGTTGAAAGCTGTGCCGGCAGCAAACGACGGAAAAGGGGTATCTTATGAGGGCGCGCAACAAACACATAAGCTACACACAGAAGGAGCCACAGCAAGGCACTCCAAGCGATGGTCTTAAGCCAATCGTTGGCGCTTGCTGTTTGCACAACATATAACAGTGGTCGCTCGATTCGTTGTTTCACCGTGCCCATCTCGGCCTGGCGCAGATCAAGGTCCGTGATCGCATTGCCTACAGTGATGCGTACCGAAGCGAACTCTGGACCAGCAGCAAAAACCAACTCTAAAGAGCGGTCGAGGCTTGTGTAACGCAGTACACCAGGTGCCATATCCGAAGCCAGAGCCGCCGCACCACTTGGCAAACTTGGATCAGCGCCTTTCGTCCAGCCTTCACCCAACTCGACATTATTCCAATCGGTCTTAGGGCTGCTCGCAGTCGCGATATCCATCAACCAGATCGGTCTATTCGTTTGAATATAGCCAGGCCGACGCAATGGCTCTACTGTTATCGTTGTCGTGGTATCAGTTAGGCGAATACTGAAAACGATAAAAACAGCAACAAGGAGAAGAAACAAAGCGATTTTTACGTTTCGAGGCGACCGAATTATATGCATAACAATAACTATTGCACTATTATCCGATGTCAGAATGAATTAGAGAAGCTTAGATAGCCCCCTCTCCGAGAGACATGGTAATTGCGAATTGTAATCCTATCTGACCAGACGTCAAATGACGAGATGAACTCTCCCCAACATATAGAGGACTGATTAGCAGCACTTCTCTGAGAGCACACGTTTCTCTAAGGACACAACTATAACACAATCGCCACTTTTTTCCGAATTCTAGCCAACATAGCCAAATAACAAAACATATAGCAGACTACATGCGCTCACACTTAATTGTGAACGCATGTAGTCTGCTAGTCTCGTCTTATTCGGTAGGCACTACTAAGTAGATTGAGCTGATTGCAGCCCATCTATCGCTTTGGAGGATTCCGTTACAGGCTCTGGCTGTGCGACACTCTTTGGCCACAAGTAGTAGCCCAACCAGGCAAGAAAACAGAGCGCGATAAACGCACCTAAAACATAATAGAAACCATTAATATAAGCGTGGAGTAAAAACGAGCGCCACGATAGCTGAACAGGCCAAGCGAAGCCTAGCCATCGATTACCTTCATCGATCGCAACAATCTGAAGGTCCTTCCCTTTGAGATGACCAACATAAACATACCAGTCTCGCCAATAGCTTCCGGGCGATACACCCTGATAGGTTATAGTTCGAGAAGGATCGCCGACTACTTCGATACGCAGACTGGTATCGGAGTTCTTATAAATCTCACCCGTAATCGGGAAGATCCAAAAAGAGCTCTCATTATGAATAATAGGAGAACGAATCTCACCCGTGAGCTTCGAGCTCAAGCTCCAAGAACCCCAAGATAAACGTCTATGTGTGGGGTCGATGCCATACCAACCATTAGGATACCAAGCGTCACCTGTTCGTTCCCACTCACCTGGAGGCACATTAAGCGCCAAATTAGGTGGCAAAACCGCAAGGAACTCGGGATTATCGAGTTTCTTCATCAGATCATCTCGGAAGAACGAGGTGATCGAGCCTTTTAAGGTTCGCTCCGGGCTCTTATCATACATATAGTTGGTAATGTTTCGAGCGGACTCCTGATAATACAAATAGCGATAATTCATATTATCGAATCCGATCATCGACAGATGAATAGAGCCAGCAAAAATAATTGTGAACCAGAACAGGCTTGCAAGCACATGCCACCGGTAGCGAGGCTGCCAAACATAGGCAAGAAGGATAACTAACGATAGTAAGTTAATAATCGCGTTCCATACAAATACTGAACCATAGCGCCAAGCGACCATCAACTCGATATCAGCACGCCCAACCGCCACAATGAGCTCATTCCCGATTGTAAACACCGTAACACCACCTAACAACAGGAATAACTGTTGGGCTGTTGCATCTGCAGGCTGCGCGATAGAGCGTCTCCACAACACAAATAGAACGAGTGCCGCTGGCAGCCACATAATGATGGCGCTCAAGATCAGGACAATGGGGCTATTTGGCTCAACACGGTCAACGATTGGATAGGCCAGATGGACTAACACCCATAACATAATTCGGGTGATATTCTTCTGAGGAGAACCGATATTTGTAAAGCCATACATATAAACATAAGTTGTTATGCCCCAAGTTCCAGCAAATACCAGCATTTTTAGCCAATAAAGCTGAATAACTCGTAAGATCGATCGCTCCTCAAAATACGAACGTATAAGTAGAAATAGCCCAAATACCGCCCAAGTCGCCAGAGCTGACGCTAAGGTATACGCTTCGATAAGACACAGCAGAACAAGTAAAAAGATCTCCTTCCAAGTGATAGTTCGATGCACAGCAATATAAAAGCAACCTATAAGGGTTGCAAGCATGAAGATATAATAAACGAGGCCAAAACCCCAAACCATGTTTTGCCATTGGAAGGGTGCTGTTAAAAAGAAAATAATCGGCAGAATCAGGGCATAGTGAAGTTTATAGCGCTTCAGTAGATAGAAAAATATTCCTGCCATACAAGCCACTAAAGCCGCTGATAAAAGCATGAGCGACCAAGGTTCCCATCTCCCAAACAGAAAATAAAACAGCACATAAAGTACTCGGATAACAAGGATACGGTGCTCATTATTCTGAGAAAAGTAAAGAGTAGGGTTAAATTTGCCATGCGAGGCATCAATGAGAATTTCCGGGATAAAAGAGAGAAAACCCTCACCACCCCATTCGTCCCAAATAGGTACATTTAAACTATAGCCCTGAATCCAGAAGCTTTGGATAAGGAATGTGCTTGATACAACTAAAAACAAAAGCACAATAAAACGACGATCCAACTCCCTTAGATTCTGCAGAAACTGGTTGAATCGAGAGTCTTGCATGACAGGTCTCCTTAATCAAGACAACATATCAATGCCTAGAGCAATTCAAACCTAGGGTATGTAAGCATAGAGAGACACTTGTGAAAAGCTCTGGGTATGCCACAAGTAACAAACGAGAATCGGATCATCACTAATCACCAGGGCGTATAGTTTGTTCGATTAAATAAGCTCTTGGATGATGTGCGATTATAAGGCAAAATCTATTAAAGTGCTACAAAAAATGCTATTCAATTGGCATCTATACCCAAATCCGACTGATTACTTTGTGTTTTTGACCTTCGGCAGAGTGATACTGGACTATGTTTATTATGTGAAATTTCGCACGATCGCACGAAATTTCACATAACTTGTCTCCGGTTTATCGCTTTTCTCCGTTATGGAAATGTAAGTCTTTAAAATGGATTTGGTATTAGTTTCCCACCCGAGAGAGGCACTAAGAACAAGCGACGTGAATCCTCTGGTAGAGCGGCATTATAGCTGTCGCGTAAGTGCTGGTCGCCCCTGTACCTAGAACTTTCATATCAGCGGGCAAATAGTAGCGAGAATTGCAAATCATACTCCTTCGGCTCGCCATTGGCATAGAGCACACCATGCTGATACGGATTGCCAGTTTGCATCCATACAGCAACACCACTCTCGAGCGTTGCATCGGGCGAGCTTATGCTGAGCACATAGCGCTTCCCTCGAGATTCCGCTTGTATTGGGATAGGCAAACGCACATAACTATTATCCTCAAGCGAAGCGGCATCAAACACATGGCTTGCCAAAAGCGTATCGCTCCCCACCTCACGTACCTCAAGGAGCAAGCTACTCTGATTGATCCGTTCAAAGGTGCCGATTTTTACCGCAACCCCTTCAAGCCGATCGAAAGGTGCCATAAATTCCTGTTCCAGCAGCATACCCGCTATAATAGGATCGCTCGCCAAATCGCTTGTTGCTTGAAGTGCTAAGTCAAAATGTTCCTGAAAGCCCACACAGCGTATCTCGTGAACTTTAATATCCTCAGGAGGTATATCGAACAGACCAAGCTTAGCTGGCTTGATTAAGAAACCCGTTACGGTAGGATCAGAAGGCCAATCGTAGGCTTCGTCAAACAGATGATACGAATATTGCTCATCTCCTACATAAAGGTATGTCCAAAACGGACCATTCGTACTCAACGGCACAAGCTTACGCGTTACTATGGGAACCACACCGTGATGAACTTCAACAAGTAGAGGAGTTGGGCGCCCCAAGATGCTCCAAGCGGGGTACATGATCTCTATATTGAGATTCAACATCCTACAGGCGCCGGGATGGTCTAAATTAAAATAGAAGGTGTCATCTTGAACACGCTGAGTAAAAGCGATCGGTTCAGAGTCGATCTCACGGGGCTCAGCACGTGGTTCCAAAATAACACAACCGTTGTAAAGCTCGTTATTTTTAGGGCGAAACCAGGTGAGGAGATAATCAATAATGATGGGCGAACGTGTGATATCGGACACTCCATCAAGCAAACCATTATTGACACAATAGATAACCTCTGTTTGCTCTTTATAATAAGCCGCTTTATTGACATACTCCTGCTGAAGCTCACTACTATTAGCGACATAAGGCTGTAAAAACGGCACCACATTCTCTCGCTCGAGAGCTACAGCAAGAACATTCTCAAAGGGAAAATTCAAAAGTCTACTATCGCCATCTAAGTCTGCCTGTAAGGCGGCTGGTAGCATATCAGTACTCGAAACTTGAACCCCAACAGCTTGCCTCAGTCGTGCAACAACACTCTGTCGCCATAAAACTGCATCAGCTAATGTCTGAATCGAAGAACGCACCGAGTAGGGCCAAAACAGCCCCAGCATGGCTAAGAGAATGGTTGCATAAAGAGTAATTGGCAGATCTTTACGAAAGGCAAAACCTAGACTGAGGAAGATAAAGACAAATGGTGTAATCGCTGCAATCACATGGAGATTATCGCTTCGTACCACACCTGTTTTAAGTGAAATACAGGCCAAAATAAGTAACCCTCCATATAAATAGGCTTCAAATTCATCGAATCGGTGTATTCGTCGAATACAAGTTCCAAAAGCATAACATATCAACGCATAGATCAAGAAGGTAAACACAAGATCAGGCATCCAAGGATGTCCCATAGTATAGTTATAATTTTTCGCTAACCGAAAGCTATAATATTGATAAGCGAAAAGATCCGTGTATGTTTCCGAACTAAATAAATAGATAATAGAGATAAGTAGGTTACAGCTTAGAAAAGTTCCCACAGTCAGCGAGCAACGCTTAAAAACGTCTCTATATATAATAGGATTAAAACCGAAGAATTTTCGAAATCGTATAAGAGCAATAGATAATAATCCAAAAGCGACTAATAAGACAGACCCATATATTCCAAGCTCAAATGAAATGAGTTGACCCAAAAAAGTAGCAATACCTAAAATACAAGCAAGAAAGATTGCTTGTTTTGGATCAATAGCAGTGTAAAGATAAGACAAACCTACAACAAGTAAAATACAATAAAGACTTTTAAGATTTAAAAGTCCTTCACATAGAGTAAAGGTCGCCATTATGATCAGGCTAGTCTGCCAATTGAGGCGAGGCAAGGCCAATAAAATAACATTTAAAACAAGCAATGAAGCTATAAATTGCCCCAAGAAACGAAAAGGTGCTTGGCTTAAAATGTTATGAAAGTCCCGAACAAGATTGGGAAGATAAGAGATTATTTGCCATAACGGACCAAATGTAAAATAGAAATCGCGCCCCGACCATAATCCACGTTCAGTCTTAGCCTGCATATCGAGTATCCAAGAACAATCAATGTCATACACTGGGCAGGGATTGGTAATGGGTAAGCGCAAAAAATAGATCAAACAAGCCATTAATGAACATAAGCTCAGAATAGAAATCTTTATATAGATGGCGGGGATACCTTGGATTAACTTCCGCAAAGTAAGAGACGCTAGCATATATCACCATTATGTTACTTTCAAAGATAACCCAACTATGATATTGCCGCTCCAAATAACCGTTCTGATTGGATAAGGCTAACGACTATAGAGCAGCATGAAGAACAGATCGTATGTTGTCTCGCTCCCATTCACTAAAAAGCGTCCTTGTTTATATGGATCGCCAGACTTCATCCAGACGGCGACCCCAGTATCAGGGGTCGCATCGGGCGAGCTTAAACTCAAAACATAGCGTTTCCCAGCAGAATCAGGCTGAGAAGGCATAATCAAACGCACATAAGCACCGTCGCGAATAGCAGAAGCATCTAACAGCTCATGAGCTAACACCAAGCCACTCTCAGCCTCGCGCAATGTAAGCTCAAGCGTGCTCGGATTGACACGAGCATAGGTGCCAACTTTGATCGTGATACCCTCAAGGCCATTGGCTTCTGCAATGAACTCCTGTTCGAACAGCGCATTCGCAATAATCGTATCGCTTGGCAGATCGATTTGTGTTTGCGCTGGAGCCTCATAGCGAGAACTAAGCTCCAAGCATTCCAGCTTATGCAGGGTAACTTCATCAGCATCAACATCGAAGTGGCCGAAATCGGTCGGGCGTATCCGAAAGCCTGATATCAAAGGGTCGGCCTGCCAATGGTATGAATCATCGAAAAGATGGTAGGTATCAGGATAATCTTGGAGATAAATGTTCGTCCAAAAAGGATGAGCTGTATCGAGGGGAACAATTTGACGCGAAACGTAGTGATAATTTCCAACCTCCATCTCAAGCGTAAGTGGTGTTGGGCGACCCAAAAGGCTCCAACTTGGATAGGAGATCTCTATATTGGCACGCAACATAGTACAGGCAGCAGGCTGCTCAGGTTGGACGTGCCAGCTTTGCTCATCACGCGTTTGGGTAAAAGAGATCGGCTTAAACTGAAGCGTCCTCGATTGTTGGCGCGGTTCAAGCACAACGCAGCCAGCGTAGGGTTCTGAATGCTTCAACTGAAACTCGCTTAGCAAATAATCGAAAATGCGCGGAGATCGGGCTAGATCCATTACATTATCGATCATGGGACTATCTGCGCAGTAGATAACCTCCGTTTGCGACTTAAGTGGAGCGATCAGCTCAACATATTTCTCCTGCAGCTTATCATTTGTCGCTGCATAAGGCTGTAAAAAGGGGGCCAAGTTGCTTCTATCGATAGCAACAGACATAATATTTTCATGAGGATAATTGAGTAGCAAGGTATCTGGCCTAAGAGCCTGCTCTAACTCCGGGGGAACGATCTCGCGTGTATCCGCTTCAAATTCAAACGATCTTCTAAGACGAGCAAGAAAATTGTCATCTGCTATCGTTTCGGCGATATATTCAAGCGTATGCCGAGTAGGATATGGCCAAGTAACAGCGATCAGAACATATAAGACTATCGCCGGTAACTGTAATGGATGGCGCTTTAGTGATGAAAAGCCAAGCACCAAGAATAGAAAGAACAGGGGATAGACCGCCGAAACAACATGTATATTATCGCTGCGAACAACAGCGCTCTTCCAAGAGATACATGAGAGACCGATTAAACCAGCATAACAATACATCTCAAATAGCGAAAGTTCCTTTATTCGAAGCAAATAAGTGATAATCGAATAGGCAGCTATCCCGAATATAAGCGAAGTAAAGGTGATATCGGGTTCCCAAAACGAACTCATTACATAGTTATACGATTTCGCTATTTGAAAACTATAGTACTGATAATCAAAAAAACCCTGATAGTTCTGCGATGTCAACTTAAAGATCAGCGAAGTTAACAGATTCAAAATAAGCAAGGTACTTACGCTTATTGCAAATAAACGTAGCGCCTCACGAACATCAATAACAATCGGCTGTACATAGCTCTTGAAAAGAGAGAAAATGATCGTCAAGATTAAAAATCCAAAAATCAAACCAAAACTGTAAAGGCCAACATCAAAAGAAAAGAGTTGACCAAGAAAAATGAAGATAGCTACTCCACAGGCCAAGATTGTACGTTGTTTAAAACTAGATGAGGTGAAAGTGTAGGTCAATAAGATAACTGTAGATACTCCATAGATCGCCTTTAAGTTGAGTAGTCCAGCAAACGATCCGAAGATCAGCATGCTAGCTATCACTCCGCGCCAGTCTATCTGCGGTAAGGCCAGGAGATTTATATTTAATAAGGTGATAGCAACTACAAACGTTCCAACGACTAAATAAGGAGCACTATTGAGGATTGTTGATTTCTGAAATAAAAAGCGTGGAATACTAAATATAAGTTGGGCTAGTGGACCATAAGTGAAAAAGAAGTCACGCCCAGACAATTGCCCATGGTGCAATTTATTTTGCATATCCATCACCCATGAGCAATCAATGTCTCGCCTAATACAGTCTCTTCCATCTTGAACGGATACTTCAAACACTATGCAGACATAGATGGAGCAGATAAATAAGGCAAGCAATTTGGGGTAGTTTGCTCGAACCTTATTGCTTATTGTATTGACGAATTCAGAAAATAGCATATCATCACCAGAGACACTAGATATATTATCAAGATGATATAGGCCTACTACGCGAATAGTCTCAAACTCATTACCTCTTCTTTGGCCTACAAAGGTTTACTCGCTGCAAACGCAAAGATAAATACAACACATATACCCAAGATATTTTTATATGCGATATATGCGTACATTAAGAACTTTTTGACCCTAACAAAGGTAATAAGCTGCAAACACGAGTGAGAAAGCTATGATGTTCGTTATGTTACACAGAGATTTCAGCTTTACCACCTCCCCAATCGACCCAAAAGGTCACATTGACGCTTTGAAGATCTTAGATAATGCAATAGCGTTGGCGGCTCGGGCTTCTCCCTCCATTCGTTCCTAACCGCGTCCGCCTACGGCTACAAACAGCTTGACCTCCACAATGCGGCGTTTCGCTGTTACCCCACATCTGCTTAAAGCCTTGCATATTCGTAAGGCCAGAAAACGAAAAGACATAGCCCTACGGGTTCAGTTTGGATTATCAGTTTTGGGGGGGATCTTTCGGCACACACAGCTACAAGCCTCGTTTGTTGGGCGGGATGTTGGTAGCCGTAGGCGGACGCGCCAAGCACCTTCTTTTGGGGCAAAACCTAGCCGCAGCAATCTGAAGAAAGCAAGCAGATTTGCTATGAGTGAGTAAGCTCTCCATAGATGTGTTATTTTGCGCTAAGAATATAAGATTGGGTCATGTTGTATATAGATATAGCTATCCAGAATTCCCCGAGGATGACACACATATAGATAACCTATTCCCAATGAAGTAAGGCGGAAATAGATTATTGGGAAGTATGAGGACTGTATGACGATGCTAGAAAGCTATTGTCATACAGTCACCATTATCAGAGGCAAGCTTGTAGAGGCGAATGATGAGTGCACGTGCTTGCTAAGAACGCTTCGAACCAACAACCCAAGCTTGTTTACCAAGCAGGCGATGAGCCAAAGGAACACGCAAGTAGAGACGTACAAGCAGCGGATGTTGGGGCAGACGGCTCTTCGTGGTATAGGGCAGAAATTGAGGCACCACCTCTTCTGGGAAGAGGTCAACTGCCAACAAGGCCTCAACAAGCGTTCGATCGGTCAAGGGAATATGATGATCGAGGAAATCCCAATACTCGCCATTCAGAAAACGGATATTCGGCTGAAGAATAAGAAGTTTTCCTCCGGGACGTAAGACACGATGGATCTCTCTGAGTGTCTGAAGAAAAACCTCTTTTGTGGGCATATGTTCAAAGAAGTTACTGGCAAAAGCAACGTCAACGCTTTCGTCGTCGATGCCTTCCATATTGTTGCTCATGGCGCGTACAACACGCACGCCCGGAGCAGCATAACGCGGGGTATCCTCGTTCAGATCGAGCGCGATCTTTGAAGCACAATTGATGTTATTGATAAACTCGCAGTAACCTGCTCCTACATCTAAGACAGTATCCGTTGGGCGAACATAACGCTGAAAAAAATCACTACACAGAACCTTCCAGATTTGTTCTTTGTTCTGCTGCTCTTTTTCGTTAAAGCGTGTACTGTATAGCTTTGAAAGCTTTACAGATGTGTTCGCCGGATCAGTTGCACTCATAATATGCCAATTCCTTCTAGATAGAGTTCCAGGTAGTATTCAGGACATTCATCATGCTTTTAAGAGGCCGGCAACAACTCAGGCCTCAGCTTCGCGGGCGATCAACTCTTGTTTCTGCTTCCAAGGCAGGAAATCCTCGTCAGCAGGCCGCCGATAATCGCCACGCGAAAGCAGACGTTCAAGAAAGATATAGAGAACAATAAAGAGATAACGACTCCCTTGTTCTTCTAGTTTAAGGCTACTCACTCCGGTCTTACGATTGCGCCAGCTGATCGGCACCACTTTATAGGTATAACCGCGTACAATCGCTTTCAGCGGGATCTCTACCGTCAAGTTAAAGTGTGGCGAGATCAAAGGCTGGCAGCCACGAATGACTTCAGCTCGGTAACCTTTGAAGGCATTTGTAACGTCGTTATAGGGCAAACGGAAGAGGAGTTTGATAAATAGGTTTGCTAGACGATTAACATACAGCTTAAAGCGCGGATAATCGATCGTCTTGCCGCCCCGAATAAAGCGCGAACCGAAAGCACATTCCGCTTCATCGCGCAAAATATAGTAATACTTCACAACATCTTCGGGATCATCCGAAGCATCGGCCATCATGATCACAACAGCATCGCCGGTAAAACGCTCTAAGCCATAACGAATAGCGCGACCAAAGCCATGCGCACCAAGGTTGCGTTCTAAACGCACACCATCGTCGATCGCAACGCGAGCCTCAACTTCCTCACCAGTTGTATCGGTACTACCATCATCTACAACAAGGATCTCGTAGGGAACACGCTCCTGGCGCAAACGAGCCCGAAGTGCATCGATAGTCGCACCAATATTTCCAGCCTCATTACGTGCAGGAATAACAACTGATAGTTTCATAGCACTACTCCCAGCCTACAGCGCTGAGTTGCTGTAGAACATCTTGGATGGAATATTGCTGACGCCAGTTAGGATAATCTGCGTGGATGCGCGAAAGATCGCTGATGTAGCAGATATGGTCACCAACACGGTTCTGCTTAACGTATTCGACTTTGAGCTTTTTGCCGATCAGGTCTTCAAAAGCGGCGATCGCCTCTTGCATGGATATGCTATTTGCACGTCCGCCGCCGATGTTGTACACAGCCGCAACACGGGGTGCATTGTAGAAAGCTTCAAAGAAAGCGCATACATCGTAAGAATGGATGTTATCGCGGACCTGCTTGCCTTTATAGCCATAAATGCGATAGGTACGACCTTCACGAACCGCCTTCGCGAGATAAGACAAAAAGCCATGCAACTCTGCGCCTGAATGATTCGGGCCTGTCAAACATCCGCCGCGCAAACAGACGGTAGGAATATTGAAGTAGCGCCCATACTCTTGAACCATCACATCAGCGGCCACTTTAGAAGCGCCAAAAATGCTATGCGTGGTCGCATCGATTCGGCAGCTCTCGTTGATACCGTTGTAGTCTTCAGGGCGAGCATAGTCCCAGCGCGTCTCGTGCTCAACTAAGGGCAGTTCATTCGGAGCATCGCCATACACCTTGTTGGTGCTCATAAAGATAAACGGCGTCTCTGGAACAGCGCGACGAGTCGCCTCTAACAAGTTAAGCGTGCCTACAGCATTTACATCGAAATCGTCGAAAGGTCGGTCTTTAGCAAGGTCGTGGGAAGGCTGCGAAGCACAGTGAATAATCAGATCGGGCTTCTGCTCGGCAATCAGGTCCAAAATAGCTTGACGATCGCGAATATCGATACTGTGATGAACGAACTTGCGAGTAGTCGCCTGCAGACGCTTCAGATTCCAAGTTGTATCGCCATCGGGACCAAAGAAGTCGCGGCGCATATTATTGTCGACACCATGTGTCTCCCAACCGCGCTGATCGAAATATGTTACGGCTTCGGAACCGATTAGGCCACTACTACCGGTGATCAATACTCGTTTTTGCATAGCTCCCTATACCTTAAAAGCAAGATTACTTGACGAGCCCATGCTTACGTAGTTCATTTTCAGCATCACTAAAACGATCGCTGCGAGGCGCAGAAAATGACCATTCAATAATCTCTTGCAGGCTTTGTTCCCAATTGACTTGAGGAGTAAAGCCGAGCGCTGTATGAATGCGACTAATATCTGCAAGACAATGGCGGATATCACCTTTGCGGAACTGTAAGGTAATATTGGGCTGAATATCCTCGCGCCCAAGGAGGCGAGCTAAAGTTGTAGCAATTTCTGCTATAGGACGGGCAATACCGGTACCAACATTGAAGACTTGGCCACTTACTGCATCGTTTTCAATCGCTAAAGCAGCTGCACGAACGACATCGTGCACCGATACAAAGTCACGGCTCTGCTTGCCATCTTCATAGACGACCGGCTGCTGACCGGCCAAAATGCGGCTCAAAAAGATGGCTAATACGCCCGTATAAGGGTTTGTAAGCGATTGACGTGGACCATAGACGTTGAATAGACGCAGACAAACGGCGGGAATATCGTAGAACTCACTTATGCTTAAGGTGAGCTCCTCTTGATAACGCTTTGAGAGAGCGTAGATATTCTTCGCAAACAGCTGAGAATCTTCGGGAGTAGGTGCAGGAACCAACACTTCGCCAGTTTGCGGATCAACTGGTTCCCAACCCCAGCGTCGAATATCTTCTTCGGTGCGTACAGGAATGCGCAACAAAGTGTTATCGCTCGGGCGGCGGTAGACACCTTCGCCATAGCCAGTCATAGAAGTGAAAACAACCAGCTTGCGCAGCGGCTGTTTGCGCTCGATTAAGGCTTCAAGCAGAACAGCGGTTCCTCCAGGGTTAGTATCGATATAGTGTTGTACACGATACATCGACTGACCAACACCAACCGCCGCTGCACAATGAATAACCACATCAACGCCATCTAAGGCATCAACAACGGCATCTTTATTGCGCACATCAGCGTGGCGGAAATCGATCTCGTTTGAAAGATAGTCGGGGCGACCTGTGGGATGGACTTGAGGGTCAAGATTGTCAAGAATGCGAACATCATTGCCCTGAGCCAAAAAATAATCTGTCAAGAAGGATCCAATAAAACCTGCTCCACCTGTAATCAATATCTTCTGGGGCATACTACTCCCATCTTTACAGCATAGAATTCAGTTATTAGATAACACTCTTGAGAATGTAGGCAAAAGCGCTATTCAAGACGAATCTCAGGAGAAACGATTAGACTCAATAATGGGCCTAATCGTAAAGCTTGCCCAATTGTGTTTCGCAAATATCCGCTCCAAAAATACAAAATATGTACCATGTATTTTTGAAACATAAACTATTATAAAAACATAAATTAACGACGAGGATTGTAACACAAGAATAGAACTAGGGCAATGTTATAAATTTTATTTTACAAAACATCAGCGAAAGCCTTCTTTGTCTTCATAAACCAGGCATATCCGCCCATCATGATCACTCCCGTTATAAGCGTCCAGATCATAAGATCGGACCAGACAGGCTGCATGTTCCATAATGTGACTCTTCGAAAATTCTCTACGATCGAAGAGATCGGATTCCAAGCCATAATGCTGCGAAATGGTTCGGGGATTCGTTCGAGTGGGAAGAAAATAGGAGAGGTGAAGAGGAGAACTTGCAGAACAAGCGTTACAGTGTAGCCGATATCACGGATAAAAACACCTAAACTTGCCAGAAACCACGAGAGGCCTAAAGCGAGGAAAACCAAGGGCAATAACGCAAAAGGCAGAAGAACGATCGAGAGAGAAAATGTTCCTACGGCTAAGAGGTTGCCGATCACCAGAATCAAGAGGCTGATGCCACCATGGAAGAGCGCTGCACCTAAGACACTCACCGGCAAGATCTCGAGCGGAAAGACGACCTTCTTGACATAGTTCGGTACACTCAGCACTAAGCCCGATGAGCGTCCAACACACTCGCTAAAGATATTGAAGGCCGTGATCCCACAGAACAGAGTCATGGCAAACTCATAGATATTCTCGGGATTAGATGCATTTGGCCAACGCGCGCTAAAGACAAAACCAAACACAAAAGTATAGATTAAGAGCTGAACGAGAGGATTGACAAACGACCACAATAAACCCAAAAAGGATCCTCGATAACGACCTTCGATCTCGCGCTGAGTAAACTGCAGAAGCAGATCGCGATTCTGCCACATAGATCGTATCAAGATAACCGGGTTTAGGTAGTAGAAAACCCAATCCAATCGCTCGCTTGTCTGTGCTTGATGTGTATCGATACGCGCCATAACCGCTCATCCATTCCAAAATTTATGTAAAGTATCACTGGTTCTACCGTAGCGGGCAGATTGTACCAGTGATACTAAAGTTCAGCAACTGGCTCAATCTCTAACGCTCGCAAAAGCCCAGATTACCAATGGCTACCCACCGTATAGCCACCATCGATGTAAATGGTCTGACCTGTGAGGTAATCTGAAGCGGCCGCAGCCATAAAGATCGCCATGCCCACCAGATCTCGCGGCTGGCCCAAGCGATCAGCAGGAATACGCTGCATAATCCACTCATTGCGTTTGGTATCTTCCCACAACGGGCGTGTCAGCTCGGTCTGAATAAAGCCAGGACAAAGGCAGTTAACCTGAATGTTGTATTTCGCCCATTCGACTGCTAAGGTACGCGTTAGTTGGGCCAGCGCGCTCTTGGTCATACCATAGACCGAAACATGGGCCAGTGCTACCGAAACCGTCAGAGAACCGATGTTGATAATCTTACCACTACCTTGGCTCTTCATATAAGGCTGAACAGCCTGGCACAAGAAGAAGACGCTGCGCATATTCACAGCCACAATGCTATCGAAGTTCTCGGACGTGACCTCCTCGGCGGGTTGACGCCGATTCATACCGGCACAGTTCAACAAAATATCGATCCGACCAAACGTCTCATAGACCGCTGCCGCCAGCTCTTGCGGAGCATGTTCTTGCTCAAGATCGCAAACAAAGTACTCGGCCTGACCACCTCCAGCCTGAATGGCTGCCCGCACTTCCTGCAAACGCTTTTCAGAGCGCCCCGCCAAGGCTACTTTCGCCCCTGCCCAAGCATAAGCCTCTGCGATGGCCCGCCCGATTCCGCCGCTCGCACCCGTAATCAGGGCTACCTTGCCCTCAAGCCCAAACAAATCGTGCAAAAACGTTGTCTGCATCAGTCAACCCCCTAAGCATACAAATGCGTTTAAAGACCTGCATTCGTGCAATCTGGGAAAAACGAAAAACGGGGAAGATTCGTAGATATTCCGCACTGTCGCGCGGAATATCTTATACCAAATCCGTTTAAAGACGTGCATGCTCTTCGCTCAGAAAAACGAAAAGCCGGGAAAGGAAAGAGTCATGTTCCGCTCTGCCGAAGGCCAAAGAGAACCTAATCAACCGGATTTGGTATTACTACTAAGATCAACCGCATTTAGTATCAAAAAGGCAAGAGACCAGCTGGTCCCTTGCCTCCACAATCGCATTTCTCGCATTTAATCAACTAACAAGCAGCACCCGGCTCAAGCGTCTGAGGGCCTTGTCGGTAATTGCGAATAAATTGCGTCAACCGTGGATCATCTGCACTATCAAGGTGGATCTGCAAGCCCCAAGCAGTCGCCACAATCGGCGCCGGAAGACCTTCATAGGGAGATAATAACAGATAACTCTGTGATCTGACAGTGGCCCGCAACAGATTCAGCTGAGTTTCATCAAGATCAGGGCTATAGGTGATCCAGACAGCACCATGTTCCAACGAGTGAACCGCTCGTTCGTTGGGGATCGGCTCGCTATAGACATCGCAGCGCATCCAAGTCGGATGGTGATCGCCACCTGCCGGAGGGACCTGAGCATAGGTCACCGGGCCTTCGACATGGTTGCTGCTCAACGTGCCATACCGAATCAAGCCCTCGATCGGCTCGGGGCGACGGTAGATAACAAAAGCAAGGACGAGCACAACAAAAACGCCCAAACCAATCCATAGCCAAGGAATCTGCTGTTTTTTGCGCCGTGGCACGCGACGGGTGGTCGAAGCACTTGCTTTTGAAGTCCAAGAAACCTGCTTTTCTTTTGATGTGTTTGCACGTGCCGCAGAAGCCTGCTCCCTATTCTCTAAGGATGCTTCCGGAGCCACAGCTACTTTCTTCTCATTGGAAGATACATTTGCTTGAGAGTTAGAAGGCTTCTTCTTTTGTTTCGACTTCGCACGATTCGACTGGGACATCTAAACACTCCATACAGATATGAGGGTGATGTATGATCCACGCAGTTGGCAAACCCTATAAGGCCACCATATAGAGCTAACAACAAACCCGTGTATCTCTCATCAAGCTTGCTATATCGGCATCATACATTGTTTATCTCAACTCCACAAGAGCAATTTAAGCTCTTCAAGCCGATATGTCATCGCAAGTCCTGCTCTCTTACTAACTGATTACTTTGTGTTTTGGTCTTTAGCAGGATGGAACGTGACTATTGTTGAGATTTCGCGGTATTGCGTTGCTCCACGTTGCAAGCATGCACCTCTTGAAGAGGATTTGGTATTACGTTCTACTGCGGGAGTGTTCAGGATGAAAAGAGCAGCTTCAGCACAGCAATCAAGCGAATAAGCTAAACAAGTAAAAAGGGCGCATGCCTCCTGATCAGAGAGCAAAGGTTGAATATGGTATGATACTTACAAGCAAATCGAAGCAAGCGTTCGTTTTTCCAAACGATCTTCTGCTAAACGAAGAGCGCACTCAAATAGAGAGCACGCTCTTCCAAAACTACTGATCCCAAGTGGCATCGCCATAAAAGTCGCCGTGATCACGAGCCAAAAAGGCCTCTATCGCTGCACGTTTATCGCCAAGCCGAAAAGCTGGGCCGTGACCGGGATAGCAGATCGTATCGTCGTGCCACTTCAACACGACGTCTCGCAGTGTTGTTAGGGTAGTACGAAAATCTTCAGCAGACCATGTGCGACCCGGGCCACCTTCAAAGATCGTATCGCCCACAATAACCTGATGAGCACCTTCGACAGCGAACGAAAGCATGTCGCGTGTGTGTCCGGGCGTTTCATAAACACGCAGGCTATGCTTGCCCACCGCAATCTGCTCGCCAGCTTGAAGCGTGCGTGTCACTGGTAGGGGAGTGTTATTATGATAGGGCCCTGCATGTGCTAAAACCGGCACTTTCAAAACCGATAGCATATCTTCCAGTTCACCGATGTGATCAGCATGGCTATGGGTTAACAAAATAGCCAACGGATGCGTATACGCAAGCATCGAAAGCAACGTATCCTTATCGGCGCCAGGGTCGATCAAAACGCTGTTGTGTGTATGAGGACAAACGAGGACGTACGTATTCATTGGCCACGGGCCAACGGCACGCATGCGGACCTCTAATGGTTGCTCGCCATTCGTCATAATCCTTCTCCTCAACGCATGCACTGTGTAACATCATTCTATGCAAAAGTATGGAGCTTGTAAATCGTATGGACTTAATTGAACAACTAATGGCTTTAGGGTTTACTGAATACGAGTCAAAAGTCTATCTCGCCCTCTTACGCGACTACCCTGCCACTGGCTATCAGCTCAGCAAAGAAGCAGGTATCCCGCGCTCGATGGTGTATGAAGCGTTGGGACGCCTTGAAGCCCGAGGCGCTGTGTTGAAAACCTTGGAAGAAAAGGCGACTCTCTACCGCCCGATCGCGCCAGATACCTTGCTTGACCGCTATGAGCAAGAGTCGCGTGCCCGCATCAACGCCCTGCGCACAGGTCTTGCACCTTTGTATATTAAGCAAGATGAGGGCCGCCTCTGGAACTTCAGCGGTCGCAAAGAGGCGCTTGCCTACGCCGCCGATATGATCGTGCAGGCCAAAAACGAGTTAATGTTGGTCTTAACCGATGCAGATGTCGAAGAGCTGCGCCCGCTCTTGATCGGCGCTCACGAGCGTGGCGTCCGTCTCGGCGTGATGCTAACCGGTAAAGCCGATTTCGATCTGGGCCAAGTGGTTCGCCACCCCCCACACGAAACCGAACTGCACCGCATGCAAGAGACCTTGATCATTATCGCCGATGAACGCGATTTCCTCATGGCTAGCGGCCATACCAGCACGCTCACCACTGTCACCACCAACCAAAACATGGTCTTGATCGCTCGCCAGTTCATTTGGATGGAGCTCTTCGCTCAGCGCATCTTCAAACGTTTGGGCAATGATCTGCTCGAACGACTTGATCCAGAAGATCGTCGCGTTTTGCACGACAGCAACTAACACGAAATTCTGATTCAAGGCTTCACAACTCTAGCGGCGTGGTCTCGCCCTTCCATCCATCTCCTTAGCGCGTCCGCCTACGGCTACTAACGGCCCGCCCACCCATACGGGGGCATCTGCATGCGACAGAGGCCGTCCAAAAACGAAACGTTATCGATTTCGCATAGGACCGTCTACAAAACAAGCTGAGTCATTGTGTGAAAACAGATCTACTGTCCCCTTGACACACAACAACTCACACCAAAGCCGCTTAAAGCTGTACTTTTCGCAACGCAGGAAACAAAAAACAAGGAAAGTGTCTCATCTTGTGTGAGATTTCGCGCGATAGCGTAAAATCTCACACAACAAACATTGTCTAATTTCACTCTGCCAAAGACCAAAATGTAGGATCAAGCCTGACTTATCGTCTCATTCCACAGCTGGCAGTTTCTGCCATTGCTGACCGGTTCAGTTTGGGGTAGCTTTTAGCACTCCTTCCCGCACCAAAACCCCGTATCGCCTCTTGAAAACTGAAGGAAACGCCCGTGAACCCTGTAAGCGAGCTTGTTCAACAGTTAGTGGCAATCGATTCGATCAACCCCGATCTAGTTCCCAATAGTGCAGGAGAAGGCGCCATCGCCCGTTTCATCGCCGAATGGCTGACTCGTGCTGGCCTCGAGGTCGAACTTTACGAAGTCGCTCCCGGTCGCCCCAATGTAGTCGCCATCGCACGCGGCACAGGCGGCGGTCGCAGTCTGATGCTCAACGGCCACACCGACACGGTCGGCGTCGCTGGTATGCAACAGCCCCACACTCCACGCATCGAAGGCGGGCGCTTGTATGGGCGCGGCGCCTACGATATGAAGGGCGGTCTCGCCATGATTATGCAGGCCGCTGCCGAACTGGCCCAACGTAAGCTGCGCGGCGATATCATTCTGACAGCTGTGTGCGACGAAGAGTATGCCAGTATCGGCACGCGCTCGATTGTAGAACGCTGGAAGGCTGATGCCGCCATTATCAGCGAGCCTATGGGCTTAGATAAGGTCTGTATCGCGCACAAAGGCTTCGCTTGGTTCGATATCGAAACGATCGGTGTGGCGGCTCACGGCTCACTGCCAAACGAAGGGGTCGATGCGATCGCCAAAATGGGTCACGTTTTGGTAGGCCTCGAACGCCTCAATCAGCGCCTTCAAAACAAACCTGCCCATCCGCTCTTGGGCCACGGCTCGATCCACGCCTCACTGATTCAAGGCGGCCAAGAGCTTTCAAGTTATCCAGCACACACCCTGCTACAAGTCGAGCGCCGCACCATCCCAGGCGAAACCGACGAAGTGATCACCGCCGAGATCCAACAGGTATTGCAAGAGGCCGGGGCAGCCACCGACAATTTCACCGCTAACTTCAAAATGACCCTCAGCAACGTGCCCTTCGAGATCGATCCTTCCGCCGAGATCGTTCAACTGCTCTGTAAATCTGCTGAACAGACCTTGGGCAACAAGCCCGAACTGATCGGCACCTTTGGCTGGATGGACTCGGCGATCTTGGCCGCAGCCGGCATTCCGACCGTGATCTATGGGCCGAGCGGCGAAGGAGCCCACGCCGTTGTTGAATGGGTCGCGCTCGACGACCTCGAACGTGGCAAAGATGTCTTAGTGGCAACCGCCCAAGCCTTTTGTAGCTAAATCGGCTTAAAGACAAGCACGCTCGCAACGTCGCAAAACGAAAACGAGGGAAAGAGAGAGATTTCGCTTGACAGCGCGAAATCTCTCTCAACAAGTATAGTCACGTTCCGCTTTGCAGCAGGCCAAAAAAGAAATAATGTAACTGGATTTGGGATAACAGGGCTTAAACAGGCGTACCATTTGCTCGCGCAAAACGCTATAAAGATAAGGCATCTATACCACAAATAGCATAAAACAGGTACAATAGAGGCAGGATGATCTATAGAGAACCAATGGGAGCATACGATAGATGAATTCTTGGCGTTTTGATTGGCGATGGATCGTCTTAATTGTCTTTGTTGCCCTCTTAGCCAATGCCAACCGCATTCCTTGGCCGTTACTTGCTGGCACTTTTCTTGTGAGTGGTGGTTATATGATCTACTATGCTTGGCAATCGGTTGGAGGCATGGGCTTCGGACGATCCACCACCCAAGTGAAATACTGGCGTGGGCAACGCTATGAGGTGCGCTCACCGCGCCGAGGCCCTTCCTTACCTTCAACAGAACAACTCGGACCACTGATCATCTATCTCGGTCTCGGTCTGATCCTGCTTTTATCGGGCGCGTCGATTATTCTCAACCGCATCTAACCCGATCTCGACCGCAAGCTGTGTTACCAAACAGCGCCAGCTACGTAGTATAGAAGTAATACAAAAGCATAAGGAAGATCACAAGATCAGCCCGCTCTCGTTAGACTGCAAGGAGTCGTGTGTGAAAGGATTGTTTGGTCGCGCTCGCGTTCTCACCGAGCAACAAGAAGAACTACTCAACGAGCTTCGTCAAATTTTGAATGAACTCCAGACCGCACTCGAACAGTTCGGTGCCGATGTTGCTTCCAGCGACATGCGAGCCTTACGCGATACATTAGCTCATCTCGATGAACTGTTTTTGCTTGTGGTAGCAGGAGAATTCAACGCGGGCAAGTCAAGCTTTGTCAACGCCCTGCTCAACGCGCCCGTCATGCCCGAAGGCGTCACACCAACAACCGATCGTATCACGCTCCTCCACTATGCCGATGAGGTAAGCGAACATCTCAAAGAAGCCTATCTGCTCGAACGCGGCTATCCAGCCGAGATTCTGCGGCAGGTCAATATCGTCGATACGCCCGGCACCAATGCGGTCATTCGCCGCCACGAAGAGCTGACCCGCGACTTTATTCCGCGCGCCGACTTGGTGTTGTTCGCTACCTCAGCCGACCGCCCCTTCACCGAAAGCGAACGCAGCTTTCTGGAAATTATCAAGACGTGGGGCAAAAAGGTCGTGATGGTGCTCAATAAGATCGATATCTTACAGCCCGACGAACTTGAGCAGGTCTTGGAGTTTGTGCGCAGCAACGCGACCACATTGTTGGGCACCACCCCTGAAGTCTTCCCGATCTCGGCCCGCCTAGCCAAACGCGGGCGCGAACAAGACGATCTGGCGATGGTCGCAGCCAGCCGTATTCAAGCCATCGAAGACTTTATCATCAATACGCTTGATGAGGAAGAGCGCGTTCGACTCAAACTGCTGTCGCCGCTCGGAGTGGCCCAAAATCTCACCAACAAATATCTGCGTCTAACCGAAGAGCGCCTCGCCACGCTCGACGACGACTTTACAGCGCTCGACAACATCGACCGTCAGCTCGCTCTTTACCGCGACGATCTCAACAATGATCTGCAATACCATATCAGCGAAGTGACCAAGATCCTCGACGATATGGAACAGCGCGGCATGGAGTTCTTCGATGAATATCTGCGGATTGGGCGCATTCCCGATCTGGTGCGCGGCGAACGCATCAAAGCGGCCTTCGAGCAAGAGGTGATCGGCGACGTGCCTTACCAGATCGAACAGCGCGTCCATGGTCTGATCGACTGGACAATCGAGAAAAATCTACGCATCTGGCAGAGCATTATGGACTACATCGGCCAACGCAAGATCGCACAGCAACACAAGGGTGTAATCGGCGAGGTCGGTGGCGCCTTCGATTACAACCGTGGTGCATTGATCGATTCATTGGGCCGAACAGCCAAGCAGATCGTGGCAAGCTATGACCGCGAAGAGGAATCGCAAAATCTTGTCGATAATGTGCGCGCCTCAGTCGCTGCCACAGCAATTACCGAAGTTGGTGCGTTGGGTCTAGGAGCGCTATTGATTACCATCTTCCATACGGCACTTCTTGATCTTACTGGTGTTCTGGCGGCTACGGTGCTGGCTGTTGGCGGATTCTTTTTGCTGCCAGCTAAACAGCGCGAAGCTAAAAAAGAGTTCCGCACCCGCGTCGAAGAACTGCGCAACAAACTCAAGACCAACCTCAACAATCAATTCAACCACGAACTTGAACTTTCGCTGGCTCGTATTCGAGAAGAGATCGGCCCATATACTCGATTTGTACGCAGTCAACGTGAAATGTTAGGCGACTCGCAACGCCAATTCTCTGATATTGACGTAGAACTCAACCGCCTACGCAGCCAGATCACAGCAAAATAAAGCGTCGTCTATCCCAAGAGTTACCCCACGGTGGGTAACTCTTTTATTTTTCGCCAAGCGCTACCACACAATCACAAAAGAATGCTCTTGTCCTGTGGGCTTTTCCCAAGCGACCTCAACCCGATTGACGCGCGCCAAGCGCGGGCCACTGTAACACCAGCTCACCAACTGTTGCACCGATGAACGAGATCCTTCAAAAATCGCCTCGACTCGTCCATCAGGCAGATTCTTGACCCAGCCCTTTACGCCGCCCGCTTGGGCTTTGTTGCGTGTGGCAGCCCGGAAATTGACCCCTTGAACTTCCCCTTCGATCGTTACATGTGCGCGTACCAAATCCATATACGTCTCCACGTTTGTCTACGATATTCAGTAAAAAACTAAAATAAGAGGCACAAAACTGCCCTGCCATCTCCTTTGGAACAGAGCATCGTATAACGAACTACAAATCCGCACCTTATAGAAATGCAGTTGTGTTCGTCTCGTTACAAGCTTGAAACGTGGCTCTACTACCCAACGCACATGGCTAAAAATATTACATTTTGTCGTAGGAAGTATAAACCACGGCAATTAGCTCCGCAATGCTTCTAGCGTATAACTTTGTTATAACATTATACGATTTTTATATGATTGCAAATCGGCTTAAACAGGCCTCTTTTCAGCCAAATTCACATCGTCGTTCCGATAGCAAATCTGCATTAGCGACTTGCATGCTTGCAACAGGGGAGAATGAAAACGGGGAAAGTGTTGAGTAAGATTGTGCGCTCTCGTGCTATAGCGCACACCATTTGTTATGGTACGAGGTCCGCTGGGCTGCTTGGGTTTTAGGGCGGTCTTTCGCACAGGCAGATACACCCTCGTGACGGCGGGCGGGATGTTGGTAGCCGTAGGCGGACGCGGTTTAAGCCTTCTTTGGGGGAAGGACGTAGCCGCCAGAGCGCTAAAGGTATGAAGCGGATCTGTAAGAAACGCATGAGGATATAAATGCTCGCATAAGGATCCGAGCACTTATATCCTCATATCAATAGCTTCAGGTGAGCTTTGTAGCTAAACAGCGAGACCCACAGGCACGCGTTCAGATACACGCACATACATAGGCGAGCGAGGCTGAATGGTTGTGCTAAACTTTGGTTCGATCGCTTCCAAGGTAGATGCTGTAATTGCGAAGCGTTGCAGCAGAATCGCTACGATAAAACTCGCTTCCATCATAGCGAACTGGTTGCCGATACATTGGCGCGTGCCACTGCCAAAGGGCAGGTAGGCGTGGCGCGTCGCTTCGTTGGGTTTGTTGGGATCAAAACGCTCAGGGATAAACTCATGTGGTCGCTCCCAAAAATCGGGGTGGCGATGCACAAGATACTGGCTTAGGAAGAGTAAACTACCGGCAGGGATATGATAACCGCCGATCTCGCTATCGCTGGCGCAAGTACGAGGAATGAATCCAGAGGGCGAATAGAGGCGCAGGGTTTCGCTTATGAACATGCGGGTGTAGACTAACTGCATGCTGTCGGCAAAGGTCGGCAGACGGCCAGCCAAAACCGTATCGACCTCGGCTTGCAGGCGCTCAAGCAGATCGGGGCGTCGCGCCAAGACATACCAAACCCAAAAGAGACCGTTCGCGGTTGTTTCATAGCCAGCGATAAAAATGGTCATCACCTCGTCGCGCAGCTCTTTGTCGGTCATGCCCACGCCATCGCTATCGTCGCGCGCAGCCAAGAGCATGCCCAAGAGGTCGTCGCCATCGATGCCTTTGGCACGGCGCTCTGCGATGACCTCGTAGACCAGTTTATCGAGGAACTCCAAGGAGCGATAAAATTCTTTGCGACCAGGCAGAGGCAGCCAGCTTGGAAGACCGGCCGTCAGCATATGTAAGCCCAAACCAGCAAACACCGTATTGACTGCTTTGCCTGCCTCGACCACTTGGGCCGGATCTAAGGTGCTGCCAAACATAGTCTTTGCGATCACTTGCTGGGTTAGGCTCTTCATCTCTTGGCCGATATTCAGCTCTTCGCCAGATCGGGCCGCTTCCTCCCAACGTACGGCATAGGCCTGAATGACCTGCACCATGGTTTCGGCCATGTGGGCGATTCGCTGGCGATGAAAGGCAGGCTGTATCAAGCGGCGTTGGCGTTTCCAGAACTCGCCCTCGCTCATGGCTAGACCATTGCCCGCAATCGTTCCAAAAACGCGCGCCATATCGCCCTTGCAAAAGCGCTGAGGGTCAAACAAGACTTGGCGGATATGTTCGGGGTGGCGCAAAACATAGAGGTCGCGCGGCCCAAGACGGTAACGAACCAGATCGCCATATTGAGCGGCACCATTCTCAAGGGCGCGTAAGGGATCGCGTAACAGTTGGGGGAGATTACCTACACCGGGTAGACCACGAGGCCCGGGAGCTTTAGAGAGCGTATGTTGTATCATATGAATGTCTGCGTTGATAGGATGCTCTTGAGTGAGCATCGCTGCGAATATGATTTCATATGGGTCAGCGATCAGGTGTTTGCTCGATCGCTCAAGCGACGGGCTAAACAAGCATCTCCAGCTTCACGGTAGGTAGAGGTAGATTAAGAAGAGCAGCGCTTTCGCAGGCTGCCGAAGGAAGTGAAGTAATAATCGATGATGAAGCGTTTGATTGCGAACGAGAAAAGATTGGACGTTAATAGAATCGCATAGAGACCTCCTTTACAAGCTTTCCCAGCGAACGACTCGCCTATCTTAAACGATCCGTTTGCAAATTTTATGAAAAGAAAGTAGCAAAAAATCATTATTTTACATCATTTTTACCGTTTCCATACCCATTTAGTTACACAAACAAATCATTTATCCATAGCTCAGCAAAAAAGCATTCTGAATAGAGATAATACCTTTTTTAAACTTTCTCCATTCATATCTGGCGAAGGTTTTCCATTTTCTCTATTTTTCACAAGCTTTCTAAGCAATAACGTTTTTCTCTAGTCGCAAACGCCATTTCTCTTCTTTTTATTACATATCATAGTGTATTCTGGCGAAGATCCCTAGATCGCTCTTTTGCGAAAATGAGGATGCATAAGCGACAAGCCCTTTTGCCTTGCAATTAGGCTTTTCGTTGCAGCTAAGGGCTGCATCTGGTATACTTCTGGATAGTAAGAGGTACAGGGTTGATAAGCTGATGATGCTCTATCGCCTTGTACCTCATATCCTGTCACAGATAAGGTTGGAACATGACAGATCAGACACGTATTCGTAACTTTTCGATTATTGCGCATATTGATCATGGCAAAACCACGCTGTCTGATCGACTGCTTGAAGCCACTGAAACGATCAGTGCTCGTGAGCGGCGAGATCAACTGCTAGATGGTATGGACCTTGAGCGCGAAAAAGGCATTACCATCAAGGCCAAATCGGTTCGTATGCGTTACACCGCCTCGGACGGTGAGCAATATGACCTTAACCTGATCGACTGCCCTGGTCACGTTGACTTCACTTACGAGGTCAGCCGTGCCCTAGCGGCCTGTGAGGGCGCGCTTTTAGTCGTTGACGCTGCCCAAGGTATAGAAGCCCAAACGCTCGCGAATGTTTATCTGGCACTGGAGCATGATCTCACCATTATCCCGGTTATCAACAAGATCGACCTGCCCGGTGCGCACCCCGAAGAGGTAGCTCAAGAAGTCGAAAGCGTGATCGGGCTGCCCGCCGAGGAAGTGATTATGGCCTCGGCGAAAGAGGGCATCGGTATTAAAGATATTCTCGAAGCAGTCGTTCAGCGTGTGCCACCTCCTAAGGGTGACGAACAGGCCCCGGTGCGCGCTTTGATCTTCGACTCGCATTACGATGCCTATAAAGGCGTGATCGCCTATGTGCGTGTTGTCGACGGCAAGATTCCAAGCGGCGCTCGCGTGCGCTTTATGGGTACCAATAGCGAAGCAGAAACGCTGGAACTGGGTATGTTCCACCCCACTATGACGCCGCTTGCAGAGCTGGAAACTGGCGAAGTAGGCTATATCGCAACTGGCTTGAAATCGGTCAACGAGTGCCAAGTCGGCGATACGATCACGCTTGCGAACAATCCGGCTAGCCAGCCGCTAGAGGGGTATCGCCCGGCTATGCCGATGGTCTTCGCTGGACTCTACCCGGTCGAAGGCACCGACTATCCGAACTTGCGCGACGCGCTCGAAAAACTCAAGCTCAACGACGCCGCTCTCAGCTACGAGCCAGAAACCAGTGCGGCACTGGGCTTCGGCTTCCGCTGTGGCTTCTTGGGTCTGCTGCATATGGAGATTGTGCGCGAACGTTTGGAACGTGAGTACAATCTCGATCTGCTGATCACGGCGCCCAGCGTAGAGTACGAAGTGCTGCGTACCGATGGCGAGATTGTGCGGGTCGATAGCCCTGCCCAGATGCCGCCGCCGGAACGAATCGCCAGCATCGAAGAGCCGATCATGATGATCTCGATCATCACGCCGACGCGCTATATCGGCCAGATTATGGAATTGGTGACGAGCAAACGCGGCATCTTCGAGACCATGGATTACCTCGATACATCGCGCGTACTGCTCAAGTATCGTATTCCTTTGGCCGAGATTGTGGTCGACTTCTATGATCAGCTCAAGAGCCGCACCCAAGGCTACGCCTCGCTCGACTACAATTTGGCCGGTTATCAAGAGGCCAATCTGGTCAAGCTCGATATTCTGGTCAACGGTCAGCCAGTCGACGCCCTTTCGATGATCGTGCACCGCGACTTCGCCGATCCACGCGGTCGCCAATTAGTCGAGAAGCTGCGCAAGCTGATTCCGCGTCAGATGTTCGAAGTGCCCGTACAGGCTGCAATCGGCAACCGCATCATCGCCCGCGAAACAATTCGCGCTATGCGCAAAGACGTGCTCGCCAAGTGTTATGGTGGCGACGTTACCCGTAAACGAAAGCTGCTGGAAAAGCAGAAAGAGGGTAAGAAGCGCATGAAGATGGTGGGCAGTGTTGAGATTCCGCAGGAAGCCTTTATGGCCGTACTCAGCTTGGATGGTAATAATTCTGACTAAGAATAAAGGCCTTGGGATGATACAGCGCTTGTCTCTAAAGCCACACAATGCTCGTCGCTGGCTGATCAAACTGCTAAGCTGCGCTTGGTTGCTTGTGGCGATGGGCAGCTTAGCTGCCTGCCAAAGCACCGAGAACGGCGCTCTGCGGAGTCAACCGAGCAAGAGCACGGGCGACAGCCCAATTGCGTTTCAGGTTGGTAACCAAAGCGTCAGCGTTGAAGAAGTACAGAACCGCATCAACCAAGAGCTTTCGGCTGGCGTTCAGGAGCTTCTAGCGCAAGGCCAAACCCGTGAGCAGATCAACGAGATCGCCCAACGGCAAGGTGTCTTCAACACGATCATCGAAAGCATGATCCAAGAGTATCTGATCGATCTCGAGGCCCAACGCTTAGGCATCGGGATCGATCCCCAAGCGATCGATAGCCAAATCGGCCAAACCTCACTCGATCTTCCGGAAGGGATAAGCAGCACAGAACTGGTCAAGCAACGGGTCGCGGCCGCCCGCCAACAGAAGATCTATGGCGTTGTGCTCGACAAGATCCGTGTCGATCAGTTCAAGAGCCGCCATATTTTGGTGGAAACCGAGGCCGAAGCTAACGATATTATGGCGCGGCTGGCCGCCGGAGAAGACTTTGGCACGTTGGCCGAAGAGCTCTCGCTCGATCCCGGCTCGGCCTCGAACGGCGGCGAATATGGCTGGTTGCCGCGCGGCTCGTTCGTTTCGGAATACGAAGACGGAGTTTTCGATACCGCGAATGCGTTGAATACCCCGTTTATCGTGAAAAGCCAATACGGCTATCATGTGATCGAAGCGCTCGGACGAGAAGCGAACCGCAAGTTTAGCAGCTTTGAAGAGCTGAGCTCGATGCCAAATGCTCAACAAATGTTTAACGAGCAGTTTCTGACCTGGTATGAGCAATATCGTCAGGAAGCCGAACAATCGGGCCAATTGAAGATCTTAGTTCCGCCTGATTCGTTTACTGTACCATTTCCCGAGGACACCCCTCAATAAATTGTTTCGTTTGCAGTTTATGCGAGGCGAAGGTGCCAGTGACCTTCGTCTCTTTCTTTTCAATTTGTACCATCTACAGAGGATTATATGAGTGTTGGACGCATCATCGATACCCTGGCTGAACAGCTTGGGATCGATCCGCTCACAAGCGGCATTCAGTTTGTGAGCACCCGCCATTTCGACCGTAGCGACGCACCCACCCGTGGCGAAGAGCGAGGCCCTTGGGCGATCGAACAGGGCTTAGAAAGCTATACAGCGCCGCTTGTGCCATACCCACTCTGCGTTAGCCAGCCCGCCATCGTTCACCAAAGTGAGGGCGACCCCACCCTAGCGAGTGTAGTGCCCGCCCTCTTAGAGCGCTATCCCAGCCAGCACACTGTCTATGTGATCAGCGCCGCCAACACGCTCCAGGCGCTGAGCCTAACCGACCTAGGCCAGATCGTACCGCAAAATGCCCCTTGCTCGCTCTATCTGCCCGCCCTCAAGCCTGAAGAGGCTCAGCGCGACCCAGAAGGCCCGCATTGGGTCGTCTCGCGCCTGCTGGGGCCAGATGGCTGCCATTGGGATGTTCAGCAGACTCATAAGAGCCTGCGGCCCGGTCTGCTCGAAGAGACCTACGAAGTGCTCGAGGCGCTCGACTCGGGCGATACGCAGGCGCTCGAAGAGGAGTTGGGCGATCTCTTCTTGCAGACGCTCTTCCACGCCGAGATGGCACGCCAAGCTGGGAAGTTTAGCCTGAGCGATGTCTACCAGCATCTCTGCAGCAAGCTGATCAACCGCCACCCCCACGTATTCGGACAGTTAACGGTCGATGGCGAGGGGACGGTGCTCAGCAACTGGGAGACGATCAAATCGCAAGAGCTGGCCGCTCAGGGGCGCGCCCGCACGAGCCTGCTCGACGGTATTCCGCCCGCGCTGCCCGCTTTGGCGACCGCCCAGAAGCTCTGCAAAAAGGCTGCTCGCACCGGTTTCGATTGGCCCGACCTCAAGAGCCTCTGGGGCAAGCTGCAAGAGGAGCTGCAGGAGCTTGAGCTTGAGCTCAAGCAAGAGAACAACCGCGAACGTATCAGCGAAGAGCTAGGCGATGTGTTGTTTGCGCTGGCTAACCTCGCTCGTTGGCAAGAGATCGACTCCGAGAGCGCGCTGCGCGAAACCAACCTCAAGTTCCGCAAACGTTTCCAAGCGATCGAGAAGTATGCGTCTGAACACGAGCAAGATTTTAGCTCGCTCGGGGTGCAGAAGATGATCGAGATTTGGAACGAGGCGAAAGCTTTGTAAGCCAGTGCTTTTTGAGCTTTGGTGGAACAGAGCTTTTTTATGTGCGCACTAGCGCGTCGACGCCGTATACTTAGCCGCTGTCTGGATGGACGGCCGATCTGGTAGCCGAAGGCGGACGCGCTAGAGCTCTTTTTTGAAGGGAACGAGCCCTTTCGCCAGAACAAGAAGACGCTACGATTGCGCAACAAAACGTAAAGAGGTCGCTGGAAGTTGCTCCAACGACCTCTTTTTGTAGGTAGGTTTGGGGTAAGAGCGTTAAATCCGCTTGCCTTTTTCAGATTGTGGCGGCTAGGTCTTTAGCCCCCATTCGGTCCTTGGCGCGTCCGCCTTCGGCTATCAGCATCCCGCCCAACAAACGAGGCGTGTATCTGTGCGCCGAAAGAGCTCCCCAAAGCCGACAATTCAAACGGATTGCGTATTAGATCTCTTCGGGCGGCGCACTGAGCACCTTGCCGACCGTCACCCACTCGCCAACATTGCCAGCTTTGTCGACGGGCTGAACTCGTAAGATATACAAGCCCGGATTAAGCGCTGGTGTTTCGATCGAAGCGTCTTCGGTGAACCACTCTGAAGTGCCCGCAGGGTCGGCGCCCAAATAGACGCGGTAGCCAGCTACGCCAGAAGCGTTATCGGTGGCTGGTTCCCAGCGCAAGGTCACCGCTAAATTGGCAGGAACCTCTTGTTGGGTATCGCTCGCCTTGGCTTGAGGTGGAGTGACATCGTAGCCGACCGGGCCATAATTCTCCACAACCTGTTTGCCATCTTCGCCCCAACCGCGAATATGAATCGAGTGTAAGCCTTCCCCAGCCCACGAGAGCTGCACATAACCTTCTGCTACATCGGGGAACATGGGTTGATCGGCTTCTGGATCACGATCCCACGCTTGGCTAAAGCCTTTGGAAAACGGTTCGATTCGGAATTCGATCCGTTGGTCGGTGTTGTACCACATGCCCTTCTTGGCTTCAGACTCGAAATCGATCTTGGGTTCCATCGAAAGCAGTTCGCCAGATGCGATCAGCTCTTTGCCCCCGTGTTGATTACAGCCGCCGATCTCAGGGAGATCGTAGCCCTCTGCAAAGGAGAGCGGTACCGAACGCCAATTGCGCGTACCTGCACCGGTAAAGGCCGTGAAGTGCAGGTGAGGCGTGCCAACTGTCTGGCGCTCACCGGCGTATCCGAGCACCGCGCCGCGCGGAATAAAGCGTCCCCGCGTGGTAGAGACAGCGCTCGACATGTGGGTATACATTGTATAGAAGTTGCCACCATGATCGAGGATCAAGGTCCCACTCGCAGCAGTCCAAGACCAGATTCGGCCATCAGCAGCGGCACGAATCGGTGCGCCCATCGTTCCACCTGTAGCGCTCGCCAAATCGAGGGAATAGCGATCCCAGGCATTGTGAGTGCCACAAGCGTATCCTTGAATAATCTTCCAGGGTTGACCAGGAGGAGTGGGAAGGATCAAGCGGGGGGCTGCTTGAGCAGGCGTCGGCGGCAAAGCAGCAACAAACAAGAGACAAAGAAGCAGAACTCGGCTAAAGAGCGTGAGCCCAGCACGCAAACCAGCGAACCGTAAGGCTCGTCGTGGTCTAAGCAAGTGCATTCGTGGCACAAGCACCTCCATTACCTAGAACGTTTCGATGTGTTACTGGAATAGACGCGAACAGGGCATCTATTCTGGTTTGAAGAAGGGTGTTTGAACGCTAACAGCGAGACACTCACGGTTGCGTGCAAACTCGAAACGTTTGCCATTTCTCATATCACAGAAGAAAATAAGTTTCTTCAAACCTTGAGCGCGAAAGATACCATGAAGATCGAAATAAGTCAAATATCAGTTTGTTTCGCCTAATCTGATAAGAAGCTGATAGGGCTTTGAGGAGCCAATTTCGGCCCAATGTTGGCAAGTTCTTGCGGCTGCTGCTACAATACAAACGACATAAGAACACAATTCCTGTAGAGGCAACTATCAGGCAAACAGCAACACTACATTTTCTACAGCCTGAGGGTTAGTATGAAAGCAGAGGTTTTGCATGGATCGCGCCCGACAATCCCATGAATGGGCAACAGCACCACAGATGTTAATCCCCATGGTGGTGGAAAGTACGAATCGCGGCGAACGCGCCTTCGATATCTATTCGCGCCTGCTTAAAGATCGTATCGTTGTGCTCGGAACACCGATCGACGATCAAATCGCAAACCTTATTGTTGCCCAGCTCCTGTTTTTAGACAGCGAAGATCCGACCCAGGACATCCGCCTCTACATCAACAGCCCGGGCGGCTCGGTCACCGCTGGTCTCGCCATCTACGATACCATGCACTCGATCTCGGCAAATGTATCGACGGTGTGTATGGGTATGGCTGGTAGTATGGCAACCATCATCCTCGCTGGCGGCACCAAAGGCAAGCGCTATGCCTTACCCCACAGCACCATCCACTTCCACCCCGCAGCGAGCGGTGTGCAGGGTTACGCTCCCGACGTTGAAATTATGGCGCGCGAGCTGTTGCGCAAGCAGCAGTTGGGACGAGAGCTGTTGGCCCGCGATACGGGTCAAACGCTTGAGCGGATCTCGGAAGACTTCGACCGCGACCGTTTCATGAACGCCCATGAAGCCAAGGATTATGGCTTTATTGATGAAGTGCTTGAACCCGCTAGCAATCAAGGCGAAGCAAGCTAATACGCGTTCTGTTTGCAAAGCATCTAGAGGCCATTGCAGAACTACTGTAATGGCCTCTACAGCTTATCGTGGTTCTTCTAAACCGATTTGTTTCATCGAGTCTCTTATCGTATACTCATACTACTAGTACTACAAAGTGTACAAGAGTATACTTGTCTATATATTTAGCTAAGAGGCCGGTGAAGGCTTGCACCACGGCGCGCAAAGAGGAACACCTATGTAGCTGAATTTGGTGCGTGATGTTTTAAGTGAAGATGGTGGCAGCAGATCTCGCTGCAAATAACAAAGCGAGCTCCCCCTTTTTGCCAAGACCCAACCAACATAAGCAGCGTTCTCGCGTTGGTGCAACAAGTAGAGCTCGCTTTAGACTATTTAACGATCGGCAAATAAATCGGATAGGTTGGAATCTCGATTGGTTCGGTCCAACCATACATGTTGTAGATGTTTGAGGAGTCGACTCGGAACTCACCAATGAGCGTATATTGCCCTGGCTGCCCCCAGACCGTCGCTGTCCTAACACCTTGAATCTCACCCTGCAACTCAGCGACCACACTACAGGTCATAACATCCTTGGTTGGGCAACTATAGACAATAATCCGATTAGCATTACTCAGCTGATGCCAACGCAACAAAAGCTGCCCTGGCTCGAGCCAGCGTACAGTGACTTGTTCTGGCAGTCGCTGTTCTGCGTAAGTAGCTGAAGCTTGAAGCTGCTCACTGGTGGCCTGCAGAAACAGAAGGCATGCTATAAGAAATAGTATTCGATAGATCATCAGAAGCTCCTATGGGTGTATAACGTACTAGTATGACTGAAAGGAGATTTTGATAGGCATATCTCTTTGAATGGTTCAACTTCGTAACTATCGCAGTACAATCCAGCAACGCCTACCTTCACAGAGATCTTTTCTCGCTTGTTACATAATCTCGGCATCCACCGCTAGATATACCGTTAATTCAGCTTTTCAGATGCTCTTACTTGGAACGGTCACTACAACCCTTGGTATAGCGCTTTCTTGCTCTGTGACGAGGAGATGAGAGATCCACGGGAGAAGATCATGGAGTCATCACGAGGATTTACCCTACTGATAGGAGCCTTGGCAGGGGCGTTTTTTACCTTCTTTAGCTATCTGATCACCCAAATAAGCGACTATAGTTGGATCTTTCTAGGCTGTATCAGTATGCTCTTAGGCATCTTGCTCAGCGCTAGTATCGATCATTGGTATACCCTGAGCACGATCGACGATGCTACAAAACTCTTCAATCGACGTTATCTTTTTCGGCGAATCAAACAGGAACTGCGATACGCCCGCCGTCTCAATAAACCATTATCTTTTATTGTGGCCGAAGTTGATGATATGCGTTATTACAATAATACCTACGGGCATATTGCGGGCGACCTTGTTTTGACAACAATTGCGCAGAAACTGCGTAGCGGCGTTCGGCGCGGCGATATCGTGGCGCGTTGGGGCGGAGACGAGTTCGGAATCATTCTACCCAACACCGATAGCAACGATGCGGCTATTATCGCCGAGCGGCTGCGCACCTTGATCGACAATCTGCAGATCGAAGTCGCCGATCAAACACCTGTGAGCGTTACAATCAGCGCGGGGGTTGCCAGTTTGCATCAAGGGCCAGATAACGCCGAAACGTTGATCAAAAATGCTGATATGGCGATGTACAGGGCAAAACAGCGTAAGAACCATGTAGTGCTCGCTCAATAATAGAGCAAGCGCTTGTAGGTGTTCCAAAAGTCGTAAGCCCGTGTATAATGAAAGAAGAGCATAACAGGCTGCCCCAAAGGTCAATAGTATGTTGACATGGATCTTAATTACGATCATCGCATTGCTTTTGTTTGGTTGGGTGAGCTACGCTTGGTACAATTGGCGGAACACCACCCAATTTTCAGAAGCCGATGAATACTACGATAAAGGCGTTATCTCACTTAACGATCGCCAAGCCAATCGTCTCAGCGACAACGAGCTAACACGGCCCATCCGCGAAGATGACGCCTGGCAGATTATGGTGCAACGTGGTCGTCAAAGCCAGCGAAACAGACGATCGGATCGACGTTACCCGCAAAGGTAGTGAGGCATGGCGCGTAAGCCACTAAGCAATCGCAGATCCTCAAACATGTCCTTCCAAGCGTATGTTATCTATATCTGGCGTTCTGTTTGGCCGATAGCACGCCAAGTTCTCGGCTGGTTCTTCATTTTTTTGGGCATCATCGGCCTCTTTCTTCCTTTACTGCAAGGCGTTCTGTTTATTGTGATCGGAATCGCCTTAGTGGGGCGGCGCAACTGGCTCTTACGTTGGATCGTAGTTCACCTCAAACTACTATTGCGGCGTTGGGCCAGCCACCCCACACCCTCTTTCGCCTTCCTTGGTCGCCTCGCTATGCGCGGCCAACAACGCCTCTCGATGCAACGTCGTCGCTTAGCGATTCATTGGAGAGCACGTCAAGCACGCCGTCACACTCAAAGGCTCCCAAAGACCTAGCTCAAACCTCAGCCTTGCCATACGCGCTATTAAGGCCACATGCAACACACACGCCGATCAGCTATTTGCTTTCTTCAGATTACTGCGACGAGGTTCTGCCCCAAAAAGAACGTCCTTGGCGCGTCCGCCTACGGCTACCAACATCCCGCCCAACAAACGAGGCTTGTAGCTGTGTGCGCCGAAAGATCTCCCCAAAGCCGGCAATTGCACCGAATTTCATATACATTCGGCTCTGCCGAAGGCCAACAACACAAAGTGAACAGCCAGATTTGGTACAACAGATTAGCTGAGGTCTAGAGTGTAATCATTTTTTATTCTAACTATGCTATGCTAATTGTATAGACCCGGGCGTTTATACAATTAGCTTTTTTATCGCACTAAGATCTCGCTTTTTCGTTCATAAACGGTTTGTTCACTATCTACAAGGTATTATTTAAAAACAAGTACTAGCAGTACGTGTTATACTTTCTCTGAAGAACTCACTTAGATCTTGCTACAAAGAGGATCGTTTACCCTATTTAAACACAATTGAGCATCGACCTTTGGCTATCGCAGCCTTTAGGCACAAAAAATGCTTTGAAGCCATATATGTAAGCAATACTTTGAAGAACTTTTCAGAGAAGACCAGAAACGAGCAATTTGTGTTCAAAGGCTACCACTACCAAAGAAATTATTATGTCGACCTACATCATCAACGATCAAGTCCTGCATGTCCGTGAAGAAGGCCCAACAGATGCACCAATCGCCATTCTGATCCACGGCTGGTGCAGCTCTTGGTACACGTGGAAGCCCTTGCTCCCAGTTTTAAGCAAACGTTTCCGCTGTTTGGCTGTAGATCTTCCCGGCTACGGTAGTTCACCCGAGCCAAAAAAGCCGCCGACGATCGCTTGGTATGCTGACATCATCGCCGAGTTGATCCGCTATGTTAGCGATCGGGCTGTGCTTGTGCTCGGCCACTCCATGGGTGGACAGATCGCGATGACGCTCTCTTTGCGTAATCCACCATTGGTCGAACGTTTAGTTCTGCTTAATCCGGCGGTGAGTGGCCATCTCTCGACCTTCATCAATATCTTCATCTCCCCTTTGATTCTGCTCGAACGCACAACCGTCTCTGGGACGCTGATTCAGTTGCTCGAAAAAACGCCGATCGGGCATAGCTATACCGACCGTGTGCTCAAACCGATCACCTTCGCCGAGCGAGCGCGAGCTACAGTCTCGCCGGAAGATTTTCAGCGTATTCGCGCCGATGCCCGCAAAGAGGGACAAGGAAGGATCCGTGCGATCTGCTTCCGCGCCATGCGCGAAGGCGACCTACGTTCGCAGCTCCACAAACTGTCGGTTCCAGCCTTGGTGATCTGGGGGGCCGAAGACAATACCGTGCCGCTGCGCGACGCTGGCAGCGTGGCCGCCGAATGGCCGAGCGCCGACCTGCGTTTGATACCCAACGCCGGGCACTGGCCACACTTCGAGCAGTATGAAACGACCATCCACTATATCTCGTCCTTTTTGGGCCTGCCAACCATTCATAGTCTGCAAGACGAAGAAGAGCCGAACCAAAGCGCCGAGATGATCTCTGAGATCGCCCAATTCTTGGCCTCTTCCGATGTTGGGCATGCGATGAATCTCGCGCAACGCACCCGCTTGGCCGCCCAATTCCGGCTCCATTCGTTCCGCCCGCATGAATCGATCGCAACCGAAAACAGCGACGGAAACGAGATGTTTGTGATCTATTCGGGTGTGATTGAAGTTTGGACCATGATCGCCAACACTAGCACCACTATGCTGCAACCACGCTGTATCGCCAAGATCAGTGCGGGCCAAGTCGTGGGCGAGATGGCGATTCTCGATAACCACCCACGTAGCGCCGATCTGCGTGCCAGTGCCCAGGGTGCTCAAGTGCTTTCGCTCAGCCGCAGCCGCTTTAACGCGCTCTGCGAAGAAGACCCGGCCTTGGGCCAGCAAGTGGTACGCAACATCGCACGCGCGTTGGCTCTGCGTCTACGGCTCCAAAACTGGCAACTTCAAATGAATGCCCAAGAGCGCGATCACTATTTCCAAGCCCAAGCTCAGCCGCAGCAGGCCAGCTAAGCTGATAGTAAGTCGGGTTGACCACAGTATATTTGGTGACTATTTGCTTGAGAGAGGTTTCGCGCGACAGTGCGAAACCTCTCTCAACACTTTCCCTTTGGAAGAATACAAGTCTTGAAAGCGGATTCGAGGTCACAGATGCTTGGGCCGCTTGCGAGCGCTCCCGCTCGCAAGCGGCCTCGTTTTGGGGCGGGATGTTGGTAGCCGAAGGCGGACGCGCCAAGGACCGAATGGAAGCTAAAGACCCAACCGCCAAATGTAGTGATACCAAATTCGGTTGATTACTTTCTATTTGGCCTTCGGCAGAGAGGAACTTGTCTCGTTCCAAGGGGGCAAGTCTTTAAACGAATTTGGTATGATAACAAGCAGCATCAAGCGGCCTCAATATGGCAACAATAAAAAAGAGAGGAACAGCCTTGCAAAGCCGTTCCTCTCTTCGCTTTTGCGAAGATCTACGCTTGAGTCGCTCGCCGGAAATCGCGCACATTGAGTTGAATAGAGCGCTCGCCGTTCCACTCGCGCTCTTCGACATGGTAGGCCAGGTCGATATAGGGGTAGCGCGCAAGGGCCGGTGCAAGATGGCCTAAACGGAAGGCGATGGCCTTAAAAGGCGGTTTGTCGCTGCCATCGTTGACCATCATCGAGAGGTGCTGTTTATCGGCACCAGTAGCTTGGGCCGAAACAACGCGCAGATTGCGGCTCATAAAAACCGGCTGAGGGTTGGCCTGCCCGTAAGGTTCTAAGGTCGCCAGCAGTTGTATCAGCTCCCACGAGACCTCGCTCAAAGGGATTTCCAAATCGATCTCGAGTTTGGGGACTAACATTTCGTCGCTGAGCTCTTCAGCAGCGATCGCTTGCAAGCGTCGATTGAGCTCGGGCAGCTTGGCATTTTCGATCGTAAAGCCAGCCGCCATGCTGTGGCCTCCATAGCGCACAAACAGATCGCCGCATCGACGCAAGGCTTCGATAATATTGAAACCACTCACCGAACGGGCCGAGCCGACCGAGACATCTGCTTTGCGCTCGAGAATGAGCACCGGGCGGCCCCACTCTTCGACAAGGCGCCCCGCCACCAGCCCAACTACACCAGCGGGGTAATCTTCGCCCGCAATGATGATGATGCGGTTCTCGAGCGTTCCATCGCTTTCGGCCAAGGCTTTGGCGTGCTCTTGAACCTCTTTGGTAAGATCTTGACGCTGACGATTAGCGCGGTTCAACTCAAAGGCAAGCTTTTCGGCGCTCGCAAGGTCTTCGGCCAAAAGCAGGTCGTATGAGCGAGTGGCATCGTCGAGGCGGCCTGCCGCATTGATACGCGGCCCTAGGCCAAAACCGATATCGCTGGCTTTGATTTTGCCCATGGTTAGGCCCGAGGCATTGATTAGGGCGCGCAAGCCTGGGCGAGTGGTAGCGTTGAGGGCCTCGAGGCCGTGTTTCACCAACACACGGTTTTCGCCCGTAAGCGGCCCCATATCGGTTACGGTGCCGACCGCTACCACATCGAGCAGATCGCGTCCGCGCAAGGGTAAGCAAATACCCTGGCGCACAATGGCTTGCACCAATTTATAAGCGATACCTACACCCACCAGCTGATTGTAAGGATAAGAGCAATTTTTCTGTTTTGGGTTAACGACGGCGTTAGCTTGTGGCAGCTCTTCGGGCGGCGAGTGGTGATCGGTCACCACCACATCGATGCCCAACTCGCGGGCGCGCGCCACCTCAGCAACATTGCTAATGCCACAGTCAACCGTTATCAACAGCGAGATACCTTCGTTCGCTAAGCGCTCAACAGCTTCACGGTTGAGTCCATAGCCTTCGCGGACCCGATGCGGAATATAGGGTCGCAGATTGCCACCCATAGCGGGGATAGCCTGCATCAAAAGGGCAACCGCCGTTACACCGTCGGTATCGTAGTCGCCATAGACGGCCATAGGCTCGCCGTTTTTGATCGCGCGTGCGATGCGAGCACTTGCGATATCCATATCCTTCATCAAAAAGGGGTCGTGCAAACCTGTGCGGTAGTCGCTATGCAGGAATTCTTCAGCCGCTTGTTTGTCTCGCATGTCGCGCTGATACAGCAGATTCGAGACAATAGGCGAATAAGCAAGCTCAGCAACAAATTCAGGAGGTGCTGGTTCGCGGAGCACCCAACGTTTACGGCGAGCTGACATAGTAAAACTCTGTTCAGTTTCTTTACAATTATGGCCTTCACCGCTCTCAGTATAACATATAGGCGCTTAAAAGAACGTATGTCTCTCCAGAGCCGCTACGCAAGCACAATGTATTTACACGCTTTAGCTAAGGATTTCGTCATATAGATGATGTTTTACTTTTTAAAGAACCAATTCTCTAGCTTAGCGTGCTTACACCATCGAGTGGCCGTTTATATTCAAAGACGTAGAGAGTTGTAGAACCCTCTACGTCTAAATATAAAAATCTATCTTTTTTGATAATAGCTATATCTAAAGCTGTTACTCAATTTTAGATCTAAAGGTTTAAAAAATCCCGACTATGCAGGCTGTTTGCGCGGTCGTCCCCCACGGCGGCGCGGAGTCGAAGGCGAATTATTAGCGCTTTCTTCCTTCGATTCGGGCGGAATCACTTCAAAACGCAGAATTGACCCCTGAGTTCGCTGAAAAGCGAGTGCGAAACCACGCCGTTCAGCAGCAGCCTGCAAACGGCTACGTACAGTTAAACGATTGTCTTCTTCACTTAGCGTAACTTCGCCCCAATCTCCAGTTGTGAAACCTTCGATCATGGCATCATATTCTCGCGCAGTTCGCTGTCGTTGGCTGAGTTTATGGCCCTTGAAGTCTTCGACTTCTTCCTGCGTCATTTTACGAATAGTAGGCATTGAGAAACCCCTTTTCAATATTTACGGTTACTTTCTAAGATTGTACTATATTAGCCCTTTTTGTCAAGCTTGTTCGCTGCTTTTAGTATAGTTTGCCTATAGGATTTTTTTCTAATTCATTTACTTAAACAAAACATATGAGTATACCTCATAATTATATAACCATTCCAATATACTCCACGATCGAAACGCTAGAGCATTATCTTTGAAATAAATGGTATTTTTTGGATACACTCTCGATCTAAGCTTACTTTTTATTGATACAAATCGATATCCAAGGAAGCAAGAAAATGAAACGCTCTAAGCCGAGGGAGGCTATCTCTCAGTCCTATAGCACTTTTCTAGCTGCAATCCTTATTTGCAAATGATCCATACAGGTGTTTATTCGTATTCGGATACAATTAGCAACAAAGCTCTTTCCAGACACACCTTAAGCTGTCATGCGCTGTTCAATGGGGTTCAGTTGCTATACTCGCATTCTCGAATCAGCTAACGAAGCCGCCTTCTGGGCCTATTTCACAAGGATAAACACATGCTTAGCGGACAGAATACTATGATTCATTTGAAAACAGTTAATCTTCGCCGGATATTTTCCCAATGTCTCTTAATTTTCCGGATCTCATCTTTATCTGGATCGCCTAAACCATAGTGCGCTTGTACAAATGCCTCTGTAAGTATAGTAATGTCGTTCTGGCTATCAGGGAGATGAGCTTGTAAGGTTTGAGTATATTCGTAAGGTGTTTGGCCCACTTGGCGCGCAAGACCTTGCTTTGCAGCTCGCTGAAGTGTCGATCGGTAAAAATAACGTACAAGGTCACGAGGTAACAGGCGATTCAAACGCAAGGAAGGCCATTGCTTTGTTTCTTTCGGTCTGGCCTGCTTTAGGCGTGTAGTGATGGTATTAGCCGCATACTGCACCCATGAGGTGGTATCTTTCCAAACAATGCCGAGCATCGACATCAACCAATACATTGGCTTCTGGAGGGTTAACCAAGATTTTAGGCCCGGATGGCGCTGAATAACGACCCAGATCGCATAGCCGAATAGCAAAAACATACAGGCCCAAAAGATCAACGAGGGCAGAAGCGGAGGGGGAAGCTCTTCGGTAAGCGTAACGATCTCAGGGGTTGGCATAGGGGGCGGTGGCGGCGGCGTGGGCGCATCGGCATCGGGCAGCAGCCAAGAGAGCAAGATCATCGGCAACATCACCAACATACTGCCTAACCAAAGCAACGTATAGCCAATCTGGGCGATAATCATTCCAAGTAAGCCGAAACTGGAATGGATCGTTTCGAGCAGGCCCATGCCGTAGTTACGCGGCACAAACAGAGCCACGATACACAATCCCGCCACTAAAAGAATGCTGATCTGCGTCCAACGCCGCAACACGCGCTTATCGACTTTCGAACTTTCTAAGGCCCAACGCGCTTGGAGCATGCTCAGCCACGACTGACTATAGAGCAGAAAACCCGAGATAATATAGATTAGGGCGGCCAGACCGATCGTCGCAGAGACCGAAAGCGATTGTTGGCTCAGATCGAGGCCGTTCGGAACAACCTGGATCATCAAAGCGATCAAAAGTAGCAAGCCGCCATAGACGAAACGGCGATTGATGCGCTGCAGGGCTTGGCTGCGATCTTGGTTGGCCATATTGTAGACGTAGCGATGCTCGTCGCGCGGAATAGCCTGATGCTCGAAGGATTGGGGCAATAAGTAGTGCAGATCGCGAACAGATTGTTGGGCTAAAAAGCCGATCAGCAGGCCAATAAGAAAACAGAGAATAAAAGCTGGGTCAGCCAAGATCGAGAGAGGCGATATCAACCATTGCTGCAAATCGCTCTGGAGCGTAAGCGCACCCGTACTAAGCGTAGCCACAACGCGTGTAAACACAAACAAAACCGCGATTTCTGCCACTAGATAACGAGTATTTTCGCCCAAAATGAGGCGATCGCGTTTAACAACGTAACTAATGAAAGAACTCTCGGCCACAATCAGAAGGCTCAGCACGGTCATATAGATCGGCTGCCAAACCGGGTTAAAGCGCTGAATCGCTCCGCCGATTACATATACAAGGCTCGCAAACATCAAGGCGGTCAGAACGGTAGCGATAACCTGAAAACGAAGCGCATCTTGGTCTAACAAAGCGGGCGCTTGCTGCTCGGCCTGCTGTGGCATACACCAGACTCCTTAAAAGCGCTACGCGTTGCGTTTGTGAGCTAGGATTGTAAAACGCGTAGTAACAGAGTTTCAAGTTCATCAATAGAAAAAGGCTTGGGTAAATAATAATCTACTCCATGCAAACGAGCAAGTCGTTGCAATTCTGGAGTGTGATAGGCTGTAATCAGGGCAACTTTTGTAGATGGTGAGTGTTGTTTAACCTGAGTCGTAAGCTGCAGCCCATTCATTTCAGGCATATTATAATCGGTAATTAAGAGAGGAACATCGTAATTGTGCATATGTTGGAGCGCAGTTTTGCCATCTGAAGCAGAAACAACCGTATAATCGCCAATAAGCGGTCGTAAAAGACGTTGTAAAAGGCGAAGGATATCAGGCTCATCTTCAACCAAGATAATTGTTTTAGTGTTAATAGTCATTGTTGTCTCCCATATATGGCTTCCTCAGTGATAAGAACGAGAATAAATAGCACTCTAACAACAAGCAGGATTTTTCTGTTTCTGATAAGAAGTGAAGAGCGTGAGCAACAAAAGATAAAAAGAAGTAAGGATCAGCTAACTCGTAATCTGAGTAACGGCTCTCGCCAAGCACGATGGATATTGATGAAGAAGGTTGAGGGGAAATGAATAAAGCATATATTGTATTATATGCCTTTTTTGCTTACTTTTTTAACACTATTGCCAAATCGCTAAGCCCAGCAGATCCAAGTTGCTGGAAAGCAAACAATTATTGTGGCAAACAATAACTGTTGTACAACCTTAATAGTCAGCGATCTGCTGGCCAGGAGCGGAGAAGCGCTTTTCAAATCTACTGCGCTCTGTTTTATATCAAGATAGAAACAAGGATAATTAGGCCTCCAAAATTCGAGTCTAACAAAAAACATTCGCCTCTCTCGCCAAATTTTTAATAATAACGTAATATTGTCGTACTATTATTGATACATAAGTTAAAAAATAGTAAAGATATCTAAACCAAGTTTTACTCGCCCCTTAAGCCGTTCTAACCTAAGTCATCTATCGTACATCCTTGGAATTGTCATGATGGTGTAAGGCAGTGTAGCCTTGCACGCAAGAAAGGGATTACGTACTATGAGCGTCCGGAAATGGTTTCTGCTTGCAACAGCGCTGATCTGGGTCGCAACGCTGCTACCCACGCCCGCCCAAGCCGCTACGCCTCCGCTTAAAGCCGGAACGGTCAACCCCGCGGTTCATCGCTTTCACGAAGTCTATTACACCCTCCAACACAACACCTTCGACTATGGCACGAATCTGACCGATTGGCTCGATCAGGGCTTTCGCTCGGTCGAGCTAGATATCATCGATAAGGAGAATTGGGAGTTAGACCCCAATGGACCTTATGTAAGTCACGATACCTCAGCTGGCAACAAGAACTGTTCGGGCAATCCCGACCGTTTGGGACACTGCTTAAACGACATCAAAAACTGGCTGAGCAGCCACAGCAACGAAGGGCCGATTCTGGTCTTTATCGATATGAAAGCCTCGTGGGACCCGCTCAATGCTTGGAAGGCTGACGAAGTTTACATGCTCGACGAGAAGGTCAAGAGCATTCTCGGCAGCACAATGTATACTGGCAACGACCTGTACCAGTATGCGGCTGGCACGGCCTATACCGGCAGCGGCATGAGTCTGCGTCAAGCGGTGAGTAACAACGGTTGGCCGCTTTTGAACGACCTCAAGGGCAAGATTATTGTGGCCTATACGGGCGGCAAGATCGGCCTTGTGAATCAAACCCAAGGCAACGGCATCGACTACATCTTGAGCCAAACGCCCAAACGGCTGCCCTACGGCTTCTTCTGTCCCGATGTCGAGTCCGAGCCCGACGAGCTGAACCCGGGCGGCACCGTCGATGGCATCTCGAACAGCACCTCGCAAACGATCGTGTGCGCCAATATCGCGGCCCAAGATCACTACCAAATCACGGCCAACCGCTCGGCCCAGCACAAGCAGATCCTCCACATCTGGGGCAACCACGTCTACAACACCGATTCCTTCGTCTATAACTACCTCTCGGTGGCCCATGGCGTCAGTGCGATCGGGCGCAACAACAACCCCACCGACACCTTCGGCAATGCTATTCCCTATGTGGGCGTGCGACGCTCGCTGCCGGGCTACTTCGAGCTGCGCCCGCTCAACAGCAGCAACAAGTGTATGGATGTGAGCGGATCGGGCGCCAGCAACGGCACCAAGATCCAAGTCTGGGACTGCAACGGCGGCAACAACCAGCAGTTCGTCTACACAGCCGAAGGCCAGTTGCGGCCCAAACACGCCAATACCTACTGCACCGACATCAACGGCGGCTCGGCTGGAGATAACAAAAAGATCCACCTCTGGGACTGCGACGGCGGCAGCAGCGAAAAGTGGCTGATCACGACCGATGGCAGCTTCAAGAGCCACCACAACCAAAGTTACTGTCTAGACGCAGCCAATGGCTCGACCTCGAACGGCTCGCAATACCTGACCAAGAGCTGTAGCGGCTCGAACAACCAGCGTTTCGAGCTGCGCCCCGTAGCCGACTGGCTGCAAACCTCGTTCTGAAACTAGCTGAAGAAAAGTTGTAAGCTAGCGCAGGCGGATAGGTCGCTCTCCGCAAAAAGAGCAAAACCGCGTCCGCCTACGGCTACCAAATCACTTACCACAAGCAAAAGGTCGCTCTTGTTCTTCGCTCCTCGCTGCTGTTCGCTGTCTAGCCTTCGCTGATACAAGGTTCAAGCAATGGAGAGCAAGGCGAGTTGGCTTTTGGGGGGCGGTCCCGGCGCACACGCAGCTAGCAGCCCGTTGCTCAGGGCGGGATGTTGGTAGCCGAAGGCGGACGCGCCAAAAGCCTTGTTTGGGGTACGGCCCTAGCCGCCAAAGCAGATTATCAAGCAGAGGTAGTCTAACAAACCCAAACATAAAAAGGATCGAGCTGCAACAGCCCGATCCTTTCGCTTTTGAAGAAGCTGGATGCTTAGACCAACGAGTTCAGATAGCGGCTGGCCTTCTCGAAGCCCTCTTCGGCCGGAATGGCGGCATCTTCGTGCTCGATCGAGAGCACGCCGTTGTAGCCGATATGGCGCAGGGTGGTGATGAACTCGCCCCAGCGAATGCGACCGTAGCCGGGCAGCACATAGCGCCACCAGCCCTCGCCGTTGTAGCCGACCCGCTTGAGCTTCGACTCGTTGACGGCTACGTCTTTGGCGTGCACGTGGAAGATGCGATCGCGGAACTCGTAGACCGACGAAAGCACATCGATGCCCTGCCAATCGAGGTGAGAGGGGTCGTAGTTCAGGCCGAAGTGAGAATCGGGCAGCACTTCAAAGACCTGACGCCAGTGATCGAGATGCTGAATATTGGTAGCAAACCAGTTTTCGAGCGCGATCTTAATGCCCTTTTCGCCAGCGGCATCCAAAATCGGGCGCATGGCGCCGGGCAGATCTTCGGCGATGGTCTTGGCGCGGCTCTTGCCCGGAGCAGGCATGCCCGCTAACGTACAGACCACATCGACATTGAGGCGTGCGGCCAAGTTGATCGCGTTGCGAATGATCTCTTGCGACTTCTCGACGCGCTCTTGGGGGACGCCCGTGACAGGAGCATAGGCGGCCAAGCTCGAAATGCGCACATTGTACTGCTTGGTCAGGCTCAGCACCTGCTCGACGGTCGCGTCGTCGACACTGCCCGCATCAAGGTTTGATCCGGGGGTAACATCGATCTCAAGCGCGGCGATGCCACTTTGAGCGGCCCAGGGAATGATCTCTGCCAGAGGCTTGGTGCGAAGCGGCGCGGTCAAAATACCAACATACATGGGTTTATTTCCTTATGTCAACAAAGAGTGGAATCGTAAGAAGATCGAGCGCCTTCTAGCAGCGACATCTGCTAAAAAGCGCTCGATGCATAACAACACAATCGTTAGTCGGCGATCACTTCTACCGGCTTGTTGATACGAGCCGAAGCGTAGATGGCATCCATCAGGCGAGCCTGGCGCAGACCCAAGATCGCAGGGCTTGGCGTGCTTGCGCGGCCCAAGATGCAGTCGATGAAGTTCTGCTGCAGCGAGGTGGTCTCGGGCACAACCGGGTATTTCACCAACTCCATGCCGTCCCAGTGCTGCAAGCTGCCACCATAAATGCTGGTCTTGATCGAGCCCTTGGTGCCTTGAATGTAGATGCCCTGTTCGAAGTAGTTCGAGTCGCCGCTCACGGCTGCCGAACCGAGCGCGCCCTTGGTCATGCGCATGGTCACGGTGCCGGTGATATCGACATCTTGGCCCTTGTTGTCGATGAAGGCGAATACTTCGGTCGCAGCCAAACCGGTCAGGTACAGCATAGCGTTGAACATGTGCGCGCCGCTGTCGTAGAGGTTGCCGCCACCCGAAAGCTCAGGGACAGTTCGCCACGTGCCTCCGACCACCTTCAGCCAGTTCTGAGCACAAACGCCAGTGACGAGGTAGATATCGCCCAGATCGCCACGCTCGATCACATTGCGAATGTACTGGAATTCACGGGTAAAGGGGCCTGGGAAGGCAACCGAGACAACTTTGCCCAGCTTCTCGCTGTGGGCGATCAGCTCTTTGGCATCTTCGGTCGCGATCACCATGGGCTTCTCTACCAATACGTGAGCGCCAGCATCCATCGCATCCATCGCCTGCTGGAAGTGTTCCGAGTGAGGGCTCACGATCACAACGCCATCGAGCTCGGTCGATTCAAGCATGGCACGATGGTCGGAAAAGGTCTTTGGTTTGTTGTCGCTCTCGCCAAACACTTCGTGCATATAGCGAGCGAGATTGGCCTCGTTGGGATCGACAAGTGCAACGATTTCGGCTTCTGGTACGCTCTTGGTGAAGACGTGACCATGATGGCGAGACATGCCACCACAACCAATAATACCCAAACGCACGCGGGACATGTCAAACTCCTCTAGATACAGAGAATTGCTGATTGTGTAGCTACCATCTTAAAAAGGCAATGCTTCTCTGTCTATAGCAGAGTTTGCGATCTGGCTAGCACGTATTGCAATGCGAAAAACCTACCTGATTTTCGGCGAAATCGCGATATTGCAATTGGATCTGCTGGCGATAGGCCCCGGGCGTCATACCTGTTGCGCGCTTGAAGGCCCGAAAGAACGAAGTCGGCTCGTCGTAGCCTAAACAGAGCGCGATCTCCTCGATGCTCAAATTGGTGCTCTGAAGCAAAACTTGAGCCCGAGCGATGCGCTGTTCGCGCAGATAGGTCTTGGGAGCAACACCCAATAGCTCTTTGACCGAGTGACAGAAGTGCGATTCGCTCATATGCAACTGGTACGCAAGGTCGCGCAAGGGCACATCTTGGGTCACATGCGCGTCGAGCAAACGCTGAAAGACGGCCGCCTGCGATTCGTTCTGCGAGATTGGGCGCTGTTCGCTTACCAAGATGCGTTGCAAATGGACGGCGATCTGCACAAGGTAACTACCGATCATGGCCGAACTGAAACGATCGCCTGTTTGAAATTCCTGCACGATCTGTTGGAGAATACCATAGAGCGGTGTATCGGGGGGTAACTGGGTCACCGTTGGGATAGTATCTGTATTAAAAAGCGGTATCTGATAACGATTCACCAGTTCGGCAGGGAAGCGCAAACAGACCACGGAATAGATTTGGGTGAGGGCTGTCTCTTCATGCCATTGAAATGGGCGAAAGAGCACGAGGCTGTTGGGTAGAGCAGTTGTAGAACCGCTGCTTGTTTCGATCCGACATTGGCCCTCAAGCACATACAACAACTCGAAACATTGATGCGCATGAGGAGGACAATACCAATGGTCGGAATTAACCGTGGAGTACCCAACCAATTCTGAAGCTAAAATCGGATGTTGTTGCATCGACGTATCGTCCTTGATAAGTCCGTATGGGCGGTATGGAATATATACGATCTATCGTACCAGATTTTAGGCAAGCTGAAACAAACAACCCAAAGGCTGTTTGGATTATCTCTCGCTTAGAGAGCAGAAAATAAGCGAATCTCTTTTTGTTTTATAAAGTGATCGTTTTCAATACTGCCTAACGCTGCTTGTGTCATAGCGCATCCGATGAGCGTAGTTCTTTTGGTCTTCGACAGAGTCGAAGGTGACTATGTTTGTTGTGACATTAGAGTGCCAGGCTTTAAACTGATTTCATAGTAAAGACCGCAGAGCAGGTTACAAGGAGCTGTTAGGTGCAACTGCTCAAAAGCGCTATTGCTATTTCCAAAGAACAAGCTAGTTAGCGTATAATAGCGCCCAAGCCCCAATCCACTGGGGTATCTGGATCCGGAAAGGGAGTAGAGATATGCGTCTTGTTACATACCGCGCCGGCTCGGTGACGAGCATCGGTGCAATCGACGGCGATAGTGTCGTTGACTTGGGCACGGTCGCCCCCGATATGTTAAGCTTGATCGATTTAGGTCCCGAGGGCTTGGAGAAGGCTCGTGAGGTAGTAGCTTCGGGTGGCGAGCGCCGACCCCTGGCAGAAGTAACGTTGTTGGCACCGATTCCGCGCCCACGCAAAAATATTGTCTGTCTGGGCATGAACTATGCCGAGCACGCTTACGAATCGATGCGTGCTAAGGGCCTGCCCGAGACCTTGCCGCCTTACCCGGTCTTCTTCAGCAAGGCGGTGACTTCCGTTAACCACCCCGAAGCGCCCATCCCCTACTGGGAGCACGTCAGCACCCAGATCGACTGGGAAGTCGAGTTGGGCTTCATCATCGGCAAGGGTGGCATCTTCATTTCGCAAGAAGATGCGCTGAATCATATCTTCGGCTACACGATCGTCAACGACGTCTCGGCCCGCGACCTGCAGAACCAGCACCAGCAGTTCTTCCGCGGCAAGGGCCTCGATGGCTACGCCCCCATGGGCCCCGTGATCGTGACCGCCGACGAGATTCCGGACCCGCATGCCCTTGGCCTGCGCCTGCGCGTCAACGGCAAGACCATGCAGGATTCCAACACCAACGACCTGATCTTCAAGATTCCCGAGATCATCAGCACCTACTCGGCTGGTACCACCATCGAGCCGGGCGATATCTTCATTACCGGCACCCCCAGCGGCGTCGGTATGGGTATGACCCCGCAGGTATGGTTGAAGCCGGGCGATGTTGTTGAAGCAGAGATCGACGGCATCGGTGTTCTGCGCAACACAGTCGAAGCACGCTAAACCGTTTGCAGCGAAGGGCGATCGCCGCGCGCGGTTGCCCTTCGCTGTTTTGCAGAGCGAGCAGCACATCTATGAAACAACAGAGAACTTTCCCGACCCTTGACCACGTGTGGTTGTTCGCAGCGCTCATCTTGATCGGCTTGCGCCCCTTGCTCACACCCATTCCCGCCAACGACTTTTGGTGGCACATGGCGACCGGGCGTATCATCGTCGAAACAGGTTCTATTCCTCAAGTCGATAGTTTCTCCTATACCCAAGCTGGCGAAAGCTTCTTTAACCAAAGTTGGCTCTCGCAAGTGCTGCTCTATGGGCTCTATTCCATCGGCGGCGCAGCGCTCTTGCTGATCGTTCAATCGATCGTCTTGGCGGCCACCTACTGGCTTATTCTCAAGATCTGTCTCTGGCGCACCAACAACGTTAAACTGAGCGTTAGTCTGCTGTTGCTGACGACTCTGCCGCTCTCGTTCGATAACTGGCTGGTACGCCCGCAATCCTATACCTTTTTACTCTTCGCAGCCTTTTTAGCGATTTTAAGTGCCTATCGACTAGGGCGCTTCAAGCGCCTATGGCTCTTGCCGATCTTAATGGTATTGTGGGTCAACCTACACGGCTCGTTTGTGTTAGGAGGCGTTTTAATCGGTGCGACCTTTGTGTGCGAATGGCTCAAGCAGTTTGCAGCGGGCCTACGCAAAAGCATGCGCCCAAACGAGCCGCCTAGCGAAGCCTATCAGCCGCCTCTCAAACCGCTCTTTATCAGCGGCGTGGTCACCGCACTGGCGCTCTTGATCAACCCGCGCGGCTTTGCGGTTTTGGGCTATGTGCGCAATCTGCTCAGCTCGTCGTCGGTCACAACCTTGGTGACCGAATGGGCACCGCCCACCATCCGCGAGACCAACGGCCTGATCTTCTTCCTCTTCTTGTTTCTGTGTATCGCCGTTTTAGCCTACTCAACGCGCAAACCCGACTTCACCGATATGGTGCTGGCCGCCATGTTCTTGTGGCTCGCCCTCGGCGCAGTGCGCAACATTGTCTGGTTCGGCATGATCGCGACCCCGCTGATCGCCAGCCAGCTCGCCACACTCCTGCCAGCTTCAAACGGCGCGCGCAGAAGCGCTCCGGGTGTGCCCGCCCTCAACTGGGCCTTAGTGGGCGTGCTCAGCCTGCTCTACTTCTTGGGCCTGCCTTGGATCAAAACCAGCCTCGATCTGCCGCCTGCGGTCGGCGCGCTCTTCGAAGAATCGACCCCAATCGAGGCGGTCGCCTGTATGCAAGAGCAGCCCGAACGCCCGCAACGCCTCTTCCACGAGATGGGCTACGGCAGCTATTTGATCTGGCAGACGCCCGAGCAAAAGGTCTTTATCGATCCGCGCATCGAGCTCTATCCCTACAGCCAATGGGTCGATTACATCAATCTGAGCGCGGGCAACAACGTCGATGCCCTAATCGAAAAGTATCAGTTCGACGGCATGCTGCTCGATACCACCCGCCAGCTCGGCTTAATCAACGCGCTCGAACAACATAACAACTGGCGCACGGTCTGCAGCACCGAACACACCGTCTATATGCTCCCCTAGCTTTTCCAAAGGCGCAGCTTGTGTCGATCCCAGGGATCCCAAGCTGCGTTTTGATTGCTTTCGAGCATCTCCAAAGCCTCGCTCTAGCGGCGAAATCTCTCCCTTCCATTCGGCCTTCACCGCGTCCGCCTACGGCTATCAACCTCCCTTCCATCCATTCGGCGAGGCATCCGGCTGCGCCCCACCCCGCTTCAGCGTTTTGCTGCTCTACTTTTCTTTATTCTGACTTTTTCAATATTTTAGTTCATATAGACACACAAATAGGGTACTTTTAAGACTGTGCGGTACAATAGCGCTTTGCCATTTTCGTTGCTGTTCGGTCGCTTAGACCGATGGATGTTAGCTTTCATGCGGGAGAGAGTATGCCAAACACTCGCTATCTGAATGCGGTCGATCAGATTTACCATGCAGCTTGGACGATGCCTAAACTGGCGCAGATCCGACGTTTTCGCCAAACGATCGCACGCATCTGGCCGAACGGGCACCCAACCCGACTCGTGCATGTGGTAGGCACCAGCGGCAAGGGGTCGGTTTCACGCATGCTCGAAGCAGGCTTCAGCCTCTATGGACGAGCGGGCGCATTCAGCAAGCCGCACCTCTTAGATTACCGCGAGCGTATCAGTATTCTCGGCCAGCCCGCCGACCCCAATGCGATCGCCGAGGTTTGGGAGCAGCAGGTCTTGCCCATCAACCTCGATCGGGTCGATCAAACTGGCCAGCCGCTCAACTTTTATGAAAATACGCTGCTGCTCGTGCTCTATTTGTTCGAGCGTTATGAGATAGAGTGGGCTGCCCTTGAATCAGGCGTCGGCGGGCGCTACGACATGACCAGCGCCCTCGATGTGGTGGCCTGCGTGCTGACCAATGTGGGGCGCGACCACGAGGCGGTGTTGGGCAGCGAGGCTTGGCAGCGCGCCCTCGATAAAGCTGGCGTCGCGCGCCCTAAGGTTCCGTTTCTCAGCAGCGAGCGCGCCCCCGAGATCCGCGAGATCATCGCATCGGTCTGCAACGATGTGGGCGCGCCGCTCTCGTGGGTCGAAGAGCAGCACGAAGCGAAGCTGCGCCAAACACTGGGCGAAATAGGCGTCGATTCGATACTGCACCCGAGCTACCAACAACGCAATGCCGCCTTGGTCTTAGAGACCTTAGCCCAATTGCTGCCCGATTTCGACTATCAACGCACAGCCGAGCGCCTAAAAGAGCTGAAGCTGCTCGGGCGTATGAGCGAGATCGAGCCGGGCATCTTTATCGATGTAGCCCACAACCCCGACAAAATCGCCGCCTTCGCCAACGAGGTCGCACAGCGCTTCCCCGAGCGCGGCAAGATCTTTGTGGTCAGCGTTTCGGGCGAGCGCGACGCCGCCAGCGTGCTCGCGCCTTTGCTGCCGCTGGCCGATGCGCTGATCGTTAGCCAAGCGAGCTACCACGGCCAGCCCGCCGACTCGATCGCCACCAGCTTGAGCCAACTTCGCCCCGACATTCCGATCGAGGTGATCGCCGATCCACGCGCGGCACTGGAGCAAGCCAAAGCGATGCGCCGAGGCGAACAGCTGATCTTTGTAACCGGCTCGACCTATATGATCGAGCAGGCCATCAACCCCGACGAGTATATGCGCCATATCAATGCGACTTATGGCTGGCGCCTCAAACGTCTAAGCTAAAAGCTTTCGGCAAAGTGGAACTTGACTATTTGTGTTGAGCGAGATTTCGCGCGGTCGTGCGTCATCTCGCTCAATGCTTTCATTGCGTTCGTTGTTGCACGCTGTTTGCATTGTTTCGCCTTGTCTCGCCTTGTGTTGCCGCCGCACGCAGAGCGCTACAGCCTTATTTTGATGGGCGGGCTGTTGGTAGCCGTAGGCGGACGCGCCAAGAACCGAATGGAAGCGAGAGAACAAACCGCCAAAGCATAGAGCATTCGAACGTAACAAGCATCGAATGTCATGCTCTCCTATCATCACATAGGCGCCAAACAGAAGTGTAGTCGTCGCCAGAATCGAGCAATGCTTCAAAGAGGTTTCTAGAGAAATAAACATTCTGAACCGAATTTTTATTATTCTATCGCCCTAATTATTCAATGGTAGGTCGTTCAATAGGTGAGCTATTCATTTTCTCATCATTTTACGCCTTGATGCTCGCAACCCCAATAGTTGAGGAGAAGCATCATGTCTCGAAGACACGGTCAAACCACCTATTACATCAAAGGGGAAGGGTTTCTAGGAGAAGAGGTAGCCCGCGAAGTTGGCACTCTAAGGACGGCCGCTTTTGCTCACAGCCTAGTAGTGGCGGACCCCCAAACTGGAGAGGAGCTCGTTCTCGATTCGAATCCAGATCAAGAGAACGATCCAGAGCGCGCATTCCAGTTTTCGCGCCTTTTTAGCGAAGAAGAGAGCTTTAAACCGACCGTCAAAGGGCTGAGCGAACTGGGCGAAGCCATGGATGACACACCCAATCTAAGCGACCATCCTGAGCTGCCAGCTGGTTTCACCTATGTGGGCCAGTTTATCGATCACGATATTACCTTCGATGCGACCGACGGTCTACCACGCGGCCGATTATCGGTCGATCAGATCGTGTCGGGGCGCTCACCTTCGCTCGATCTCGATAGCCTGTATGGATTGGGGCCGGATCACGAGCAAAAAAACCTCTACGAAGCGGATGAGGTACACCTTCGGATCGGTCACACAACTGGCGTAGATAACTTCGGAGTCGATACCACTTTTTCGCTCCCCAACGACCTTCCCCGTGGCGATAACCCCGCAAATCCTCGCGAAGCGAGCATCGGCGACCCGCGCAACGATGAGAATCTTGCGATCGCCCAACTACACCTCGCCTTTCTGAAGTTTCACAATGTGGTGGTAGCTCAGCTCGAACCGCTTGGCCTCTCTGGAAAGGAGCTTTTTGAGGCGGCGCGTCGCACTGTAACGCTTCACTACCAATGGATCGTCTTGTATGATTTTCTGCCGCGCATCTTAGACCAAACCATTTTGCACAAGGTGATCACCCGCGGGCCAACACTGTTCAAGGTTCCTCCGGGCGAAACACCAACCATGCCGATCGAGTTTTCTGTGGCCGCCTATCGCTTCGGCCATAGTATGATCAGAAACCAGTATGAATGGAACAGCATTTTTGAGACAGCAGGGCCCGGCAATAGCCCCGGAACCTTAGATTTACTGTTTAGGTTCTCGGGATTAAGCGGGGATATGTTCGGCGCGCCCACTCTTCCGACAAACTGGGTTGTTGATTGGACGCGCCTCTTCGATTTCAAAGATGTGCCTGGCTTCAAGCCAAATCCAAAACTCAATAGAACGCGCAGCATCGACACAGCCTTGGCATTAGGGCTTGGCAAGCTGAGTGTATCTCCTGGCACAGGCTTCAAATCGCCCAAGCTTGCAGTGCGCAACCTGCTACGCGGGCGCTTGCTCAAGCTGCCTTCGGGCCAGAAGGTAGCCCGAGATCTGAAGATCCCTGTGCTCGGCCCAGAACAGATCAGCCAAGGACCGCACGCAGCGATTGTGAAAAAGCATAAGTTCGACACGCGAACTCCGCTTTGGTATTACATCTTGAAGGAGGCTGAGGTCTTGGGCAAAGGCCAGCGATTGGGTCCGGTGGGCAGCACGATCGTAGCAGAGACATTTGTCGGTCTGATCAAGGCCAGCAAATACTCGATCTTGAGCGACGAGCATCCCTATTGGCGCCCGCATCTGCCATCATTGCGACCGGGCAACTTCACAATGGTCGATCTGCTCTTGCTTGTAAACGAGATCAACCCGCTCGGCTCTACCGGCGACTTGCAACCCAGCTCAACGCAGCCTGCCGTCTAAGTGTTATCGGGATGCGGATCTACTAGCAAATTCGGTTGATCGGTTTATGTTTTAGGCTTCGACAGAGTGGAACTTGACTATTGCTGTTGAGCGAGTTTTCGCGCGAAAACTCGCTCAACGCTGGCCTCGCGCACGTTGTTGCGCGCCGTGGGCATCGACTCGTCTTGGGTGGTCTGTGCGCTCAGCGAAATACGAGGTCGTATTGATGGGCGGACTGTTGATAGCCGAAGGCGGACGCGCTCGCTCGATTACACTTTTCGTATTAGGGTATGTCGCGATTTGGATGGTTGCAGGTATTATCCTAAATAGCATCAGTCTTATAATACAATCGCTCGTACCTCTCTCCTATTTACCAGCAATTGTAGGCGCGATGATTGCCTTTGTATGGCAATGTTCGCCTCTAAAGCAACATTGCTTGAATCGCTGTCATAATCATCGCGAACTAGCGGCTTTTGGGATCGCCGCAGATCTCGATGTACTACGCTTTGGCACAACACACGCATTGTGGTGTATTGGCTCGTGTTGAGCTTTGATGCTCTTCCCAATGCCTGTTACTACAAGGGCACTTCGTCGCGATGCTCATTGTAGCCTTTATGATCCTCAGTGAACGCTTTGAACGACCAAAACCACTTCGTTGGCGTCTGCGTTTTTTGAGCAAATTGATGCGCATCATAGCCGTCCAAGCAGATATGAGATTGCAGCATATACCGTCATTACGCCATCTCTGGCAAAAAGTAGGGTACGTCACGGTTAAACACTGATTTCTAAAGAGGTATAGCGGCTTGTAGAAGTGCTATCCCTCTTCAAGTTGACTGTTGTGCGATAGAGAGTGGTTTTGAGCACAGCTCTAAAACCTAAAAAGAGGATGCAGGGCCATATGTTATGCCCTGCATCCTCTTTTTAAACGTCTCGCGTTTAGGCAAGCGGACGAATACGCGGCACAACTTCCTCGGCTAAGCGCGTCACGATCCGCTCGGGGAAGGGCGGGCGCAGATTGAGCACAAGATGGGTGACGCCCGCATCGACGAACTGTTGGGTCAGTTCGATCGTCTCGTCGAGGTTGTTGTAATTGACCACCAGTTGAGTCGAAAGCTCGATCTCGTCGAAGTTGCGACCAACCGTTTCGCAGTGCTGGCGCAATACATCGACCTTACGCTTGAAGGTATCGACCGGGCCGCCAGCGAAGTTCCAGATATCGGCGTATTCGGCTACGATCTTGAGGGTCAGTTGCTCGCCACTGCCGCCGATCACAAAGGGCGGATAGGGCTTTTGAATCGGCTTCGGCTCGCAGCGCGCCTCTTTTAGTTGATAGTAGCGTCCGTCGAAATCGGTGGTATGCTGAGTAAAAAGCCGTTTACAGATCTCGCAGGCCTCGCGCAGACGGCGCAAGCGTTCTCCAGGCGTATAGAGCGGGATGCCCATACTGTTGTGTTCGTACTCGTTCCAGCCCGCTCCGATCCCAAAATCGAGCCGTCCGCCCGAGATCACATCGACGGTAGCAGCGGTGTTCGCCAATACCGCCGGATGCCGATAGGTGTTGCCGGTCACCATCAAACCGACACGAATGCGCGACGTCTGGGCAGCATAGGCGGCAAGTAGGGTCCAGCCTTCAAAACAAGGGCCGTTTACATCGCTATGAATGGGCGCAAAATGGTCGAACAACCAGGCGTGTTCAAACACCGGCGTCGCATCAGCCTCTTTCCAAACCTCCAACATGGCCTGATAGGTGGTGTGTTGTGGGGCGGTCTTAATTCCAAAACGCAACGCTTTCATGGCACTCCTTCAGCAACAGCCGACAAAGAGATCGATCGATTCGCTATCTACTACAAACGATAGAAGGCTTCAGAATGGTGTATGATCGATATGGAGCTAGCACGCCACTAGGTGGTACGTGCTACAATAGTGTTCGGACGCGCTTCTTACACTATACTATAAACCTCTATGATAGAACTTGCACCTAGCAATCCATACGGTTTAAGCCTGCCCTCACCAGTCGTTATCGCCTCAGGAGCGCTTGGGTACGGCGTCGAATATCAAAAGATACTCGACTGGGAGCATATCGGAGCGTTGATAACGCGCACGACATCGCTCCATCCACGGCGCATCCATACCGCACCGCAGATCATCTCGATGCCTTCGGGCGTCTTGATCACCAATAGCGATGTCAACCCTGGGCTACGACATATCGAGCAGCGTTGCGCCTCGGTCTGGACAAACTGGAAGACTCGTGCGATCGTCAGTATCGGCGGGGCCAGCGCCGAGCAATGTGCCGATGTGGCGACTCAGCTCGACTCGATTGAAGGGGTGGCCGGAATCGAATTCAATCTCAGCCGCTTCCGCAATCAGGCACTGCAAGCGGTCGCTACCGTGCGAGCCGCCACTATGCTGCCTTTGATTGTGAAACTGCCGATCGACGAGCCGGAGCTTGAAGACATGGCCCAAACCGCCATTCTCTCGGGCGCCGATACCATCTCGCTCAGTGGGCCGCCAATGGGCATGCATATCGATGTCAAACGGGGAGGAGCGCGCGTCGAAGGATGGCTCTGTGGGCCAGCATTGCGTCCACTGGCACTCTACCGCACCGCTCAACTCGCCGAAACGCTCAGCGTGCCCTTGATCGCGGGCTGTGGTATCGCCACGCTCGACGATGCCAAGCAGTTTTTGGCCGCTGGAGCGAGCGCGGTCAGTATCGGCTCGGCCTTACTCGCAAACCCGCGCTGCGCTAACGAGATCGCCGCTTCGCTAGCCTGCAAATAGCTCAGGATAGCTTAGGGACAAGGTGGAGCCACAGGTAGACTCAGATATGGCCCAGGAACGCTACTACGGAAGCTATCAAGTATGATTACGAGCTGGCCATATTCGCTTGCGCTGCAAGGTAGAAGTCCTAACGAGAAATTGTGTCTAGCAATAATCGGGGAATCGTACCAGTAGACCGCCTGCTGTGGTGTGCTGGTACGAGCGTAGAGCGCAAACCAAACCACAACAAGCACACACAGACCAGCCAACAAAGCGTAGCTCACTTTCAGCATTTCCCCTTCCTTCTTGAACTGATAGAGCACAGCTTCAGTTATATACGAAAGCACCCCGGGCAGCTAGGCATGTTCGTCTCTGCTAGCAAGCCAATATTGCCGTCATCTATGGTATGATTCGCCTAACGAGTCCGAATGTAACGAGTGAAAGAGTCAAGAATGAGTGAAACACCTTCTCTACGCGATCTGCAACTAGCGGCAGGCGCAGTCTTCGATACAGTTGATGGATGGGAACAGGCCGCTCACTATGGCGATACCTACAAAGAGTATCAAGCCGCTCTGAATGGGGCTGCCCTGATCGACGCCAGCGGCGCGGGGCGCATCTGGATGAGCGACCGGGACCAAGCCGCGTTGTTGCAGCGCCTTTCGACCAACGATGTGGTCAAACCCAAGCCCGGCCAAGGTGTGCAGACCGTGCTCACCAACCACAACGGACGCATCATCGATCTGCTCACCGTCCACAAGCTAGAAGATCGTCTTTTGGTGGTAACCAGCCCACAGCAGCGCATTGCAGTCTATAAACTATTGCGCAAGAATATCTTCTTCAACGACAAAGTAAAGCTCGAAGATGCCAGCGAGGCGCTAGGCCAACTCCAGCTCTTCGGACCACACAGCACCAGCATTCTCGAAGAGCTGAGCGGCCAAAAGCTCGCCGAGCTGCCGCTCTTTGGAATCGTCAGCGCCCAGATCGCAGGCCTTGATCTGTGGATCGCTCGCATCAAGCCGATCGGCGAAGCGGGTTACGCATTGTATGCGCCGCGCGAACAGCTTGCAACGCTCTGGCAGAGCCTTAGCGAGGCGGGCGCGCAGCCACTCGGCAGCGCCGCTTTCACGATTCTGCGGGTTGAATCGGGCTATGGCGCATATGGACGCGAGCTTTCCTTGGAATACATTCCGCTCGAAACGGGCCTGCACGACGCCATCAGCTTTACCAAGGGCTGTTACGTCGGCCAAGAGATCATCGCTCGTATGGATAGCCGCAAGCGCATGGCTAAACAGCTGCGCGGCCTAAAGCTCTCGGCCATTCCTGCTTTGGAGCCGCCCATCCCCACCGACGAAAACAGCCAAGCTGGGCCGCAGCCACTTGGCAAACTGAGCGTCGATGGCAAAGAGGCAGGCGACCTGACTAGTATGGTGATCTCGCCGCGCTTCGGGCCGATCGCGCTGGCCTATGTGCGTACCGCCCATGTAGCGACCGGCACCCAAGTGGCTATCGCCAACAGCGATGTCATCGCGACAGTGGTCGATCTACCGTTCAGCGAATAAACTCTGCCACGCGCGAAACGTGAGCCGCCAATAGAGCGTATCTTACTCCAAATCGACCCAAGGATCGATTGAATGGAGCGCCACTTGATGTGACCTGTTAGGATAGTGGGTGTAGCATAGCATTTGCTGCTACACCCGACTACTGTTAAACAGATCAGAATCCGTCTCCAACCCCATTCGATTTTGAAATACGAGAGCAGTATGCGCTTATCGTTTATTTACCCAGCAGCCCTCTTGCTTCTTGTGCTTGTACCGTTGATGATCGGGCTGACGCTCGCAAGTCGCAAGGCCCAAAGTATTCGTAGCCCGCTACGCTTCTGGTCTCTGCTGATCCTGCGCAGCGTCATGATGATCGGCTTGATTCTGGCGTTAGCTGGTGCTCAATTCGTGCGCCCTGTAAGCGATCAAACCGTAGTCTTTTTGATCGACCAGAGCGATTCGGTGGCGCCCGCCCAGCGCGATCAAGCCATCGCGATCATTAACGAAGCCCTAAAAACCAAGCGCAACGAAGACCAAGCGGCGATTGTGGTGTTTGGCGAAAATGCGCTGGTCGAGCGTGCGCCCTCGGCCCTCAACGAGTTAGCACGCCTGACCTCGACACCGATTGGGGTGCGCACCAATATCGCCGAGGCGATTCAGCTCGGTCTGGCCCTGCTGCCCAACGACCGCCAAAAACGCATCGTCTTGCTGAGCGATGGCGGCGAAAACAGCGGCAACGCCGGGGAAGCGGCACGAATCGCAGCGGCGCGCAATATTCCAATCGATGTGATTCCGCTGCTCTCGGAGCTAGGCAACGATGTACTGATCAGCGGTTTGAGCGCGCCCGATAGCGCGCGCGTCAACCAAGAGGTGCAGCTGCAAGCGACCTTCCGCAGCACGATCGCAACTCAAGGCCAACTGCAGGTCTTCGCCGATAACGAGCTGGTCGACACGCTCGAGATCTCCATCCCCGAAGGCAATAGCTCGCTGGCGCTGACGGTTCCGGGCGGCGAGAGCGGCTTCCATCGCTACGAGATTCGGCTCGAAACCGAGGGCGATACTCAGCCGATCAACAATCGCGCCGCCACCTTCACCAATATCCAAGGGCCACCCAAGATCTTGATCGCCAGCAGCGACTCCAGCGAGGCCAAACCGCTGCAAGATGCGATCAACAACGCGGGCGCGATCGCCGAAGTGGTTTTGCCCTCTCAGATTCCAGCCAACCAAGCGCTGTTGAGCCAGTACGACGCAGTGATTTTGCTGAATGTGCTCTCGCGCGATGTGCCGCGCGCCGTGCAAGAGGCTCTACCGCGCTATGTGCGCGACCTTGGGCGCGGCTTGGCTATGGTGGGCGGCAACCACTCTTTCGGGGCGGGCGGCTGGCGGCGCACACCGCTGGCAGAAGCATTGCCCGTCGAGCTCGACCCGCTCGATACCTCAATGCAGCCCAATGTCGGCTTGGTGATGGTGATCGACCGCAGCGGCAGTATGTCGGATCTGGCGGGCGGCGTTACCAAGCTCGATCTCGCCAAAGAGGCGGTCTATCAAGCTAGTCTCGGTCTGCGCCAAAACGACGAGATCGGAGTGGTTGCCTTCGACGATGGCGCGATGTGGGCCTTGCCAGTGCAGCCCTTGCCGAGCGCTGTCGATATCGAAAACGCGCTCAGCACGATCAGCCTAGGCGGAGGCACCAACATTCGCAGCGGTATCGAGCCAGCCGCCGAGGCGCTAGCCAGCTTGAATAGCAGCGTGCGCCACGTGATCGTGCTGACCGATGGCTACGCCGATAGCAACTATTCCGATCTGATCCAAGAGATGCGCGCTAACCAAACCACGATCTCGATTGTAGCGATCGGCGAAGAGGCCAACCCAGCCCTCCAACAGATCGCCGAGATCGGTGGCGGGCGCTACTATCGGGTGCAAAATCTGAACGAAGTGCCCAATATCTTCCTGAACGAGACCATCATTGTGGCCGGGCGCGATATCGTCGACCAGAGCTTCCAGCCGATCGTGGCTCTACCCGCCATCATCGTGCGCAACCTCGATAACCTGCCGCCCTTGCACGGATATAATGCGACCGAACCGCGCCCAGCGGCACGCACCATCTTGGTGACGCCCGATAACAAACCGGTGCTGGCCCAGTGGCAGTATGGTCTAGGGCGCAGCGTAGCCTGGACCAGCGACTTCAAAGGCCAGTGGGGCCGCGATTGGATCACTTGGGGTCAGTACCCGCGTTTTGTCAACGGCCTGCTCGATCTGCTCTTGCCGCCGCCTCAAACCCAAGGCTTGGCCTTGGAAGCCTACAACCTGCCCGGTTCGACCAAAGCGGTGCTCGAACTGAACGCCCAAGACGACCTCGGCCAGCCGCTCGATCAACTGCAACTGATAGGGCGCGTGCTCGACCCGGCCCAACAGGGTATCGACCTGAACTTCAGTCAGATCGGACCCGGACGCTATCGAGCCGAGATCTCGGCGGCAAACCCGGGCGTCTATCTGGCCCAAGTCTTGGTGCAAAACAGCGATGGTGAGGCGATCGGTAGCGCCAGCAACGGCTTGGTGATCAGCTATTCGCCCGAATACAGCTCACAGCGCGATAACCCGACCCTCTTGGCCGATCTGGCCGCTATCAGCCGTGGGCGCAACAACCCCGACCGCTCTGCGCTATTTGAGCCGATCGCTCAACCGGTGGGCGTGGTACGCGATATCGGTTTGAATCTGCTCTGGTTGGCGCTGCTGCTCTGGCCGCTCGACATCGCCCTGCGCCGCCTGCGTCTGGGCAAGCGCGAGCTGCAAGCCCTTAAGCCCAGCTTCAGCAGGCCAGCCAGCCAACCGGTCGTCGAGCCAGACCCAACCTTGGCCCGTCTGCGAGCCGCCAAGGCCAGCGCGACCCAGCGTTACAGCTCGGCCAGCAAGCCCGATGAACAGCCAGCCGCCGCTCCAGAGGTCGCGCCCGTCGAGCCGCGTCGCCCAAGCCCGCAGCCGCCTGTGGCAGCAGCGCCCCGGCCCGCCAACCCCGAGCCGGAAGCGCCGAGCAGCGAAGACGACCCGATGGCCCGTCTTTTGGCGGCCAAACGCCGCGCCCGCAAGCGTTAGCAGCTTGGCAGCTTTCATGATGTGGCGGCTTAGCTTCTAGCCCCCATACGGCTTCTAGCGCGTCCGCCTTCGGCTACCAGAGCGTCGCCCTCCCATTCAGGCAATCGGCCTTCGGCAGCGCGGTAGCGAACGTTTTTCACCACACGAGGCACAGAGTCACAGAGTCATTAACCGTACCCTACCCTTCGGCAAGCTTGGTTGGTGCCCTTCGGCAGGCTCAGGAACCGCTTGCCGAACCACAGGAACCGCTCGTCGAACTACTAGAGCCGCCTGTCGAAGGGTACGGTCTTTTGTGGGCCGAGCTCCCCCTCTCCTGCTTGGCAGGAGCTATGCATTAGCCAAAAGTCGTGTCGGCAGCAACAGGCGACCGTTCGCATACCATCGCGGGAGTATCCTTGAGAGCACAGAACTCAGAGAGCTTGTATTCACCCCCTCGCCCGCAGTGCGGGAGAGGGGGCCGGGGGGTGAGGGCCGCCAAGCCCTTTTGATAGCCGAAGGCGGACGCGGTTGAGACCGAATGGCAGGTAGGGACCTCTCCGCCACATGATGATCGCTCTGCAGGCCGGAACGATCGACCATATGTCGCAGCCTTTGCCAGACACAAAAAGCGCCACCCAGATCTGGGGTGGCGCTGTTGCGTTCGATCGCTGAGCTTAGCTCAAGACTTGCGATTCACTGCGACTCTGAATAGCCTCTTCGCGCTCGATGCGGCGGGCGCGCACCATCGAAGCGATCACGGCCGCGCTGATAATGCCCGCGATCACAAACAACGAGACCATTGTATCGATCTTAAAGGGTGTGCTGCTCAGCAACATTTTGACACCCACAAAGCTGAGCACACCGGCCAAGCCCATCTTGAGATAGTGGAATTTGTGCATTACGCCAGCCAGCACAAAGTAGAGCGAGCGCAGGCCCAAAATCGCGAAGACGTTCGAGGTATAGACCAAGAAGGGATCATCGGTGACCGCGAAGATGGCCGGGATCGAGTCGACAGCAAAGATCAGGTCGGTACTCTCGACCACCAACAGCACCACAAAGAGCGGTGTCGCCATCCAAGTGCCAGCGCGCTTCACAAAGAAGCTATGGCCTTCGTAGTCTTTGCTCACAGGCATGACGCGGCGCAAGATCTTGACCAAGGGGTTGTGTTCGGGGTGGATCTCTTCTTCGCCCGAGCTAAAGGCCATGCGCAGGCCGGTGAAGATCAGGAAGGCGCCGAAGATGTAGATGACCCAGTGGAATTGGTGGATCAAGGAAGCGCCGATGGCGATCATGATGCCGCGCATAACGAGGGCGCCGAAAATACCCCAAAAGAGCACGCGGTGCTGGAATTTGGCGGGCACTGCGAAGGTGCTAAACAGCAATACAAAGACGAAAATATTGTCTACACTCAGCGATTTCTCTATGAGGTAACCTGTAAAGAAGGCTAGGCCTGCCTCGCCATTACTGTAACTGCTGCCCGGCATCATCTTGTCCCAGAAGAAGTAGATGCCGATGTTAAAGACCATGGCTAACGAGATCCAGACCACACTCCAGATCGAAGCCTCTTTAACCGATACAGCATGATCCTCTTTATGAAACACACCCAAGTCGAGCGCCAGCATCGCGATCACAAAGAGGTTGAAGCCTACCCATAGCCAAATCGAACTCATTCGTTTGCGCCTCCATTAGCTTTGCAACTGCGTAAGGTCACAAAAAAGCGAGACCCCACGGCAACGTTTCGTGTCGTGCTGGTCTCGCCAATGTGACTTACATCTCTGCCGACCGGGAACTGCTATTCCGGCTTGACGATCGACAGAACCAACCGCAAACGAGCGGGTGGTCGGCTACTCCCCAATCTGTAAGCATCTTAGCAAAAAGGTTACAACAAAGTTAGGGGAATTGTTCTTGATTTAAGGGAAGGCTTTCCTCATGCATTCCCTAGTACAATTAGGGAATTCCTTCCTATATCGCGTACTAAAGGCGAACTTCGGGCTGATATTCGCCCCAGACCTCGCGCAATACGCCGCAGACCTCGCCGATAGTGGCATAAACGCCGAGCGCTTTCTTCATCGGGTAGAGCAGGTTGCCATCGCCCTGAGCGCAGGTGCGCACCTCGGCCAAAGCCGCTTGAACAGCTTGGTTATCGCGCTGAGCGCGCAGTTCGGCCAAAGCGGCGCGCTGCTCTTCGGCTACGCGCTCGTTGGGCACAAAGAGCGGCACTTCGGGCTTCTCGGCCTCTTGGAAGCGGTTGATGCCCACGACGATCTGCTCTTGCGACTCAACCCGCTTCTGGTATTCGTAGGCGGCATCGGCGATCTGGCTCTGGATCCAGCCCTGTTCGACCGCTGCGACCGCTCCGCCCAGCTCGTCGATCTGCTTGATCAGGGCTACGGCGCGATCTTCAAGCTCGTCGGTCAAGGCCTCGATCACGTAGGAGCCAGCCAAGGGGTCGGCGGTGGTAGCCACGCCGCTCTCGTAGGCGATGATCTGCTGGGTGCGCAAGGCCAAGGTAGCGGCCTGTTCGGTCGGCAAGCCGAGCGCTTCATCGTAGCTGTTGGTATGTAGGCTTTGGGTGCCGCCCAAAACGGCTGCCAGCGCTTCGATGGTAGTGCGAATCAAGTTGTTGTAGGGCTGCTGGGCGGTCAGGCTCGCACCCGAAGTCTGGGTATGGAAGCGCAGCATCTGGCTTTGGGGCTTCTTGGCTCCGAAACGGTCGCGCATAAGCTTGGCCCACAAGCGCCGCGCTGCCCGGAACTTAGCGATCTCTTCGAGGAAGTTCGGGTTGCTCACAAAGAAGAAGGAGAGGCGGGGCGCAAAGGCGTCAACATCGAGGCCAGCTTTGATGGCCGCTTCGACATAGGCGATTCCGTTAGCGAGCGTAAAGGCGATCTCTTGCACAGCCGTGCAGCCCGCTTCGCGCATGTGGTAGCCGCTGATCGAAATCGTATTCCAGTTGGGAATATGCTTGTTGCAGTAAGCGAAGGTGTCGGTCACCAAGCGCATGCTGGGCCGGGGCGGGAAGATATAGGTGCCGCGCGCTGCGTATTCCTTCAAAATGTCGTTCTGAATCGTGCCGCCGATCTTGTCGGACGAGATACCTTGGCGCTCTGCCACCAATTCGTAGAGCAGGAGCAACAAGCTGGCCGGGGCGTTGATCGTCATCGAGGTGGTGACTTTGTCGAGCGGTAGACCTGCGAGCAAAATCTCCATATCGCGCAGGCTGCTGATCGCGACGCCAACTTTGCCTACCTCGCCCTCGGCGCGCGGGTCGTCGCTATCGAGTCCGAGCTGAGTCGGTAGGTCAAACGCGACCGACAAACCAGTCTGGCCCTGTTCGAGCAGATAGTGGTAACGGGCATTGCTCTCGCGCGCGCTCGCGAAACCTGCGTATTGACGCATGGTCCAGAGTCGTCCACGGTACATGGTCGGGTACACACCGCGCGTATAGGGAAATTGGCCGGGATCGGGCTGAGCCTCGCGCACATCTTCGGCGCGATAGACCGCCTTGAGAGGAATACCAGAATCAGTAGTTGGATCTGACATAATCGTTGTGTCCGCCTATAAAAACGATGGTCTGTTTGCCAAACCGTATGCTAAATCTATGATACCATAGGGCCCGTGAGCGGGCAGCCGCAGCGCTTGGGCGCGGCACTGCCCTACAAGGCTCACGTTTCAGACAAGCAAGTATACCGCATGAGCGCAGAGGTGAGGCAGCGGTGATAAAACACTGCCTTAATCAGCTTAAAGCAACACTGCGCCTGTGCTATACTGAATGTAACCGGGTGTCGATAGAAGTTAAGTACACAAAGGCAATAACTGTGAAGAGATCCACATGAAATCGACAGTTATAGATCGAATCTTCTGTCCCCTCCCGTCTTTCAATCATAGAAATGTCTCACACCGGCAATGATGACGGCGGGCTAGCCTTGCCGTCATTTTTGCTTCTCTTGCATGGTGACAAAGCGGATCCGGCCAGGCTTTCCCCTGCGTTTCCGGACACATATCCGATCTTTAGAGATCGGATAGAGAGCAAAGGAAATGGTAGACCAATCGTATCACGATCCCTTTGAACAAGATAAACCACAGCATGAATGTGGCGTTTTTGGTATCGTTGCTCCCGATGACGACGTCGCTCGCCTAACCTTCTTCGGCCTCTATGCCCTCCAGCATCGTGGCCAAGAGAGCGCTGGCATCGCTGTTTCAGATGGACGGCGTATCAAAGTACATAAAGAGATGGGCCTTGTCTCGCAAGTCTTTAACGAAGACAAGCTGCGACCGCTCCAAGGCCAAATCGCCATCGGCCATACCCGCTATTCCACCACAGGTTCCTCTAAAATCGAAAATGCCCAACCATTTTTGGTTGAAAGTGCGCTCGGCCCCTTGGCTGTTGGTCACAACGGCAACTTGACCAACGCGCCCGATCTACGCAACGAACTGCTGACACGCGGCGTCGGCCTGACGGGCACCAGCGACAGCGAAGTGATCACCCAGATGTTGGCCGGTGGTGAAGGCCGTACCTGGGAAGAGAAGCTGCGCGTCTTTATGGTGCGCGCCCAAGGAGCCTACTGCTTGACCGTACTCACCCGCGATACGCTCTATGCCGTGCGCGACCCCTGGGGCCTGCACCCGCTCTGTATCGGGCGTTTGGAAGGGCGCGGTTGGGTCGTCGCTTCCGAAAGCTGCGCCCTCACGACAATCGGCGCTACCTTCGAGCGCGAAGTCAAGCCCGGCGAAATCATCGCAATCAGCGAAAACGGACCGCAAACGGTTGCTCATATGGCAGCACCTCAACAGGCAGCTTGTCTGTTCGAATATATTTACTTCGCACGCCCCGACAGCATTCTTGACGGAAGCTCACTCCACAGCATGCGCGTAGCCCAAGGACGCGAGCTGGCCCGCGAGGCACCCGCCGATGCTGATGTGGTTATTCCCGTGCCCGATAGCGCCGTCCCGGCTGCGATCGGTTACGCTCAAGAGAGCGGCTTGCCCTATAGCGAAGGCTTGATCAAAAACCGCTATATCGGTCGCACCTTCATTCAACCAGATGACAGCCTGCGCAAAGTTGGTATCTCGCTCAAGTTCAACACCCTCGCCGACAACCTCAAAGGCAAGCGTGTTGTATTGGTCGATGATAGCATCGTGCGCGGCAACACCAGTGGCCCCATGGTGCGCCTGCTACGCGAAGCTGGCGCCAAAGAAGTCCATATGCGCGTCAGTTCGCCCCCTATTCGACACCCCTGTTTCATGGGTGTCGATATGGCAACCTATCCCGAACTGATCGCTCACCGTATGAGCATTCCCGAAATCAACAAACACCTTGGTACCGATAGCCTCGCCTATCTCAGCCTTGATGGCCTCATTCGTGCTGTGAGCCAGACCCAGGGTACTCAAGGATATTGTGTTGGTTGTTTCTCGGGTCGCTACCCAGTCGATATTCAACTGATGCAAAAAGAGGCATTTGAACAGTAAAAAAAGCGAACCTTGTTGGGAACGGTATGTTCCCAACAAGGTTCATCAGTGTTTATTGTTTTTACTCTATACGTATTCAGGTAAGAGTTAGTGGTTTACCACCTGCGCCTATAAGGTAAAATTCGTTTTATCATAAATCTCATTGACGCGTATGAGCGATACTGATACAATGCGCCCCGTACTGGTAAACCGTATAAGGATTAAGCACGCCCATGACGACCGACGAGCAGCGCGACCAGCGTGAAGCGCGCACTGGCGAAACACAAGTAGACTCTCTACGGCCTGAAAGTGCTCAAGCACGAACCACACCCAAGCCGCAAAATGCGAATACAGCAAATACCCAAGTGGGTCAGGTGTTCCAAGAGCTAGAACGCCTCACCCGTCGACTCTCGCCTTCATCGAATACAAGTCGTAATCGTAGCGCAACAAGTCGCACCACCCGTCGCCAAGCTGCACCCTCGCGAGAGCGCTTGGCGAGCCTGATCGCAGCACTTGGTGACACAACACACCCCCAACATGCGCTCGCTGTCGATGAACTCATCGCCATCGGCGATGCGGCAGTGCCCAGCTTAGTCGAAGCGCTTGAAAGCGATCAATCAACCTGGCTGACCGCCTACCGCGCCGCTGAAGCCCTCGGCCATATCGGCGATGGGCGCGCGACCGATGCCCTGCTGCAGGCGCTCAACCATAGCAACAGCAATGTGCGCTGGAGCGCAGTACGCGCCTTGGCCTTGGTTGGAGACGCCCGCACGATCTTCCAGCTTCGGCGGATAGCCCAAGAAGATCGCAGCAAAACCAGTTGGGGAGAATCGGTTGCAGGCGCGGCCCAAAGTGCGCTCAACCAGATTCGCGAACAGAGCCCGATTATGCAAGGCATGGAGCTGATCAAAACGGCTATCACCTGTGTCTTGATGATTATCGCGCTTGTAACAGCCTTTGGTGTGATCACAAGCCTACGCCAAGAGCTCGATCGTTTCGGCCAAGAAACGGTCGATGCGGGCGTCACCCTGAGTCCTCTGCCACGCCCAACCGCAACAGGTAGCAATGCAGCGGCCTCTCAATCCACACCAGAGCAGCTTCCAACAGAAGTTATTCCTCCTACGGCGACCAGCGCAGCGCAGATCCTCGTCACCGGTTCGGTGCTTCAACAGGCTGCAAACGTACGCGCTATACCGAGCAGCGTGCAAAACGAGCCGATCGGCCGCCTCAGCCCGGGCGACGAGATCATCTTCTTAGCCGTCACCAGCGATGGTGAATGGTATAAGATTCGCCTCGGCGAGCGCCACGCCCCCGGATCACAGATTGCCTCCGAAGATGGCACTGGTTGGGTTAACCAAGCGCTCGTCTCGGACCCCGATGGCCCCGTGCCGCTTGCAGATCTCGAAGAAGATAACTAAAGTTCCCTCTTTCACACAAGCTTCACCTATTCCAGTAAGCATCAGACTATACAAAAGGCGCGATCGTTGCGATCGCGCCCTTCGCTAGTTTATCCACCTTCAGAAGGTTGAGCTCTAGGTTTTTGGCGGCTAAGTCTCGCCCTCAAAAGAGGCGTCGACCGCGTCCGCCTACGGCTACAACCGGCCCTTCTTGTGCTACGAAGCCTCGCAGCCTACGCGAAGAGGCCCCCAAAACGCAAGACCTCAAACACACTGCAGACTGCGAAACGTGATAGCAAATCGTTTGAAAGACGTGCATTTTCTCGACGCGAGAAAACGCAAAGCTAGGGAAAGAGTTGTATGACATTTCGCGCTGTCGCACGAAATGTCGTCTTTCCACCGTCTGTTCTGCCTAAGCTAGACCTGTTTGTTAGAAGGTGATTCTGAATAGATATTGCCGCCGCCGATCACGCCCGACTTCAGCAAGCCACGGAATAAGCCTTCCAAAAGCGAGCCGACACCAACTGCGCCCGGGTCAGCTTGAGCTGGCGCTTGGCTGGTGGCACCCGACGAAGCGCTATTGCCGTAGGCACCGCGCCGCGATGAAGCAAGCGCATCGAGAATAGCTTCCATATCAGAAGCACCGCGTTGCTTCGCTTGCATATACCCCAAAACGCCCGGAATCAAGGCATCAAGCAAGGTTCCATCGCCCTGTTTCGCGTTGCTCGACTGCTGAACACCTCGCATCAAACCTTCCAACAAGGGCAGCAAATCATTGATGCTGAGCGAACCGGCTGGCAGTTTCGCAGCGGCTTCGCTCAAACCACTCGCATACAGATCAGCCGTCTTGCCCCTTCCTTGGGTTTGCAAAACCTGAGCCGCTTGCTTCAAGGCAGTACGATCATCAGTCTTGCCTTTTTGTTGCGCTAAGATTTCGCTCACCAAGCGAAAGTTATTAGCAAGATTATCACCCGCGTTCCCATTCCGCCCGTCTAACTCATTTAATTGCGTACGGTCAACATCCAGCTCTTGAGCGATGGATGCGAATAGGGTTGCAAGGTCAAGCTTTTGGGACATGGTACTTCCTTTGTTCTTGTTGTTGCTTCGCCATTGGAGCAATAGGCTCTGCTAGGCTGATTTCCACCAGCGGATTAAACGCAACTTAGCTATCGATTATGCAAAGATTTCCGCACAATCACGATCCTTAGAGCTATTGTAGCACCACTCTTTTAGGCAACAAGGCTTTCTTAGTTGAGATTGCACCTTCCAGAGGGAATATTTCGCTCATTATTGACAATCGAGCACACAGGGTGAGCCCTCGACCCCTTATGGCGAGATCGAGGGCTTCTATCAAGAATCAGGAGCACAGCTTATTTAAGAAACCGTTTAGTTCGGCTTTAAGATACTGTCGATCAAACGCACAGCCGTATCGCGGATCTGGCGGCGTAGCTCGCGGCCCGAAGACGGCGAGGTCAAAATACCAATGACAAAACCAATGATGGCCCAACGGATCGCGGTTTTCACTAAGCTTACTCCGTGATTAACGTTCAGTTTGCCATACTGAACGCGGGTATTCAAGGCATCAACAGGTGTACGCACCACCGCCTTGGCGGCTTGCTTGGTCTTGCCAGCTCGCTTGGCTACCTGTTTGGCTGTGCCCTTCACACTTTCGCCCACCGAAGAGGCCGTGGAGCCGATCGCGTCGGGCACGCTGGTCGCCACGTGTTGAACTTGCTCGGCCACCTGCTGGCCACGGGTGGCTGCATAGGCCACGCCCGCCGCCGCTGCACCTGCACCCAAAGCCGCCACATGCTGCAGCTTGTTGCCGACATCACCCGCGCTCGATTGCAGATTAGTCAACTGATCGCCGAGCTTATCGCGAGCTGTTTTCTTTTGCCACGGCCAACGGCGCGGCTGGGCTTGATGTTGCAGCTCCGACAAAACTTGCGAGCCAGTCTGTTGGGCCGATGCTAGCTTCTCTTGGGCCACGCTCTGCAAGTCTGAAGCACTAGCTTGCAGACCAGCCAAACGATCGTTAAGCTTGTCGCGAGCCGTCTTCTGCTGCCACGGCCAACGACGCGGCTGGGCCTGATGCTGAATCTCCGAAAGCGTCTTCGAGCTAACGTTCGTCGCTTTGCTCTGCAGATCAGAGGCCTTGCTTTGTACGGCAGAGAGTTGCTCTTGAGCTTGATGCTGAGCTTCGCTCAAAACATGGGAGCCCGCTTGCTTGGCCGCCTCAAACTGCTGCTTGGCGCTCTCTTGCCAGTCAGAAGCGTTCTCCTGCAGATGGGCGACTTGCTCGTTGAGCTTGTCGCGAGCTGTCTTCTGCTGCCAGGGCCAACGGCGCGGCTGGGCCTGATGTTGTAGCTCTTGATAGACTTCTAGGCCGCGCTGTTTGGCGGTATCGAGTTTCTCGTTGGTCAGGCCTGCCACAAGCGAGGCCTGGTCGCTCGCGCTCGACTTCAACTGAGTGACACGCTCGTTGAGCTTGTCGCGAGCTGTCTTCTGCTGCCAGGGCCAACGGCGCGGCTGAGCTTGGCGCTGAGCCTCTTTGAGCAGTTGATCGCGTCGGGCCAGCGCCATAGCAGCAAGTTCTGCGCTGCGCTTAGTGGCTTGTGCAGCCAGTTTTGCACTCTGTTTGTTCAATTTGTCGCGTAAGGTCTTCTTTTGCCAGAGCCAGCGACGTGGGCGCGCTTGACGTTGGGCCTCTTTCAACAACTTTTGGGCCCGTTCGTTCAAAGGCGAAGCGAGTTCTGCACTGCGACGCGCCACCAAGTCGGCCAACTCGGCGCTGCGCTCGGCGGCTAGAGCAGCCAATTCGGCGCTACGCCCATTGATATGATCGCGCAAGGTCTTGGGCTGCCACGGCCAGCGGCGCGGTCGCGACTGTTCGCGCACATAGCGCAACAGCACTTCACCCTGGGCAGCGGCCAGCTCGCTCATATCGGCGCTCCAATCTTGGATATGATCGCGCACAGTCTTGGGCTGCCAGGGCCAGCGGCGCGGCCGAGCCTGGCGCTTAGCGACCTGTACAAGCTCGCCTCCGGCTAAAGGAAAGAGCGTATCCTTCATAGGGCCTCCTTAATTTATTTCGAATCTATCGCGCTACAAAGCGCCAGATCTTCCCGAGCTACACCAAGATCGGAAAGGATCAAAGGGAGAAGAGCACCAATTGGGCAATACTTGGCCAGTTACATGAGCTCGCTTGGTTATCGACAGAACCTTCTCAAAAGCGCAAGCAAGTACAATGGGCACAGGAGAAACGCCGATCAAACTCTAGGCGTGTACGATGTTGTAATCATTTGAGGCGATGATGAGTGCTCACACTCGGTCGCTCTTACAACGGTCAAAGGCATTAAGATAGTTATCAGCGCTAGAAGCACATAAATCTGTCATGTCTATACCGCAAAAAAGCGTGATCTGATATGCTCTTTTGAAAAAAGGGCATATCCCTACAGCATCCTCTAGCAGATTGCATACCACCAGAGCTTTTTTGGCTTTAGCAGAGCCTAGCTTCAAACGCAGGCGCTAAGCGGCTTCGCTTAGCTCTCACTGGCACATAAGAAAAGGATTCCGCACCCATATGCGGAATCCTTTTGTCCTGAATGTGAGCTAGGTTTAAAGAGCGGCGCTCGTATGTTGAAACTAGGCCAGGGCAAAATAGGTCTTAAGGCTTAGCGGGGAATTGAGCGCTGCCCGCTACATCGCCATTCTCGACCAAAGGAATGCCATTGTCGCTGATCTGATGGCCGTAGATATCGGTCACGCGGAAGTCATAGACGCTTACATTGTTGCTTTCGAGGATAAAGTAGTTATAGTCTTGGCGCGGCAGCTCCACATAGGTGCCATTGGCTTGTTTATATTCAACTTTGGCGATCGGGTTGCGGTGATTGCGGATCTGAACAGCCATCCACCAAGAGTTGCTACCATCCTTAAAGTGATAGACAATCGGGCCGCTCAGCTCAGGACTGATGATACGCCAGCGTATCTTGACGCGCCCTTGGTGCAGTTCGGCGATCTTTTCGAAGGCTTCGGGACTCATGTCGATGTCGCCTTTGGCGCATTCGGGGCATTGATCGGTGATCTTGACCACGACGCTGCCGCGAGGCCCAGTGATCTCTACATAGGCCCCACAGATGGCCGATTCGGCATAGTCGGCTTTATTCATGGCTGCATACATCTTATCGGGCAGGGGATCAAAACCACAGTTGCCCGTCCCATCACCGAAGTAGTAGGTGCCTTCGCCTTCGTAGTAAACATCGTCATCGCCGCCATTTCCACCATCGCCGCCGTCTCCACCATTTCCATCATCTCCACCATCGCCGTCGTTGCCGCCATCACCGCCGTCGTTGCCACCATCGCCGCCATTGCCTCCGTCACCGCCGCCGTTGCCACCATCGTTCTCGCCGCCGTTGCCGCCGTTGCCGCCGCCGTTGCCACCATCATTGCCACTATCGGTATCAGGAGGGCTGACCACAAAGGGCAAAAAGGTTGTATACTCCGCAGCGGGTTGGGAAGAATCGGGCTGAGCTGCCAGACTTAACGAGGCTTGAATAAACCCGAACAAGACTAGAGTGAGAATGGTCAACCGTTTCAGCATACAGTCTCCTTTAACCATTTCAAAACTAATTTTGTCTGCACTATCGTAATGCATATGTCAAGTCAAATGAGAGCTTTTTGTTTGCTTAGGTCTTAGGCAGGCGCTAGGCATAAACAGCGAGCGCTTCGATGCGGTGGGAGGGCAGGCTGTTGATAGCCGTAGGCGGACGCGCTTAGGACCTCTGTTGAGGCAATGCCCTTGACGCCAGCGTCATGCAGACGTTGACATCATCACTTTGATTTGGGATCAGGTTTGAAACGCTACGAGTAGAAACGATGCATATTCTTTGGATCGATCCGTTTCACGGCGGCTCGCACGCCGCTGTCTCGCAGGGCTATGCGGCCCATAGCCAGCATCAGGTTTCGCTGCTGACGCTGCCGATCTATGGCGGTTGGCGCTGGCGCATGCGCGGAGCGGCCGTCACGCTGGCGCGTATGTATCGCGAGTCGGGTCTGCAGCCCGATCTGATCGTCACAACCGACATGCTCGATGTGGCGAGCTTTCGGGCTTTGGCAGGGCTCGACGATATGCCGATCGTGGTTTACTTCCACGAAAACCAACTAACCTATCCGCTGCCAGAGGGGCGTTCGCGCGATTTGAGCTTCGCTTGGACGAACTACACCAGTGCGCTGAGCGCCGATCTGGTCTGTTTTAATTCGCGCTTTCACCAAGAGGTTTTTTTGGAAGCCCTGCCCTCGCTGTTGCTGCGCTACCACGACTATCAGGAGCGCGAAACGATCGATCTGATCGCTTCTAAAGCGCACGTGCTTGCGCCGGGCGTTGCTCTGAAGCGTCTCGATCGCAGCCAACCGCTAGCCCGCCCCTGCGAGGAGCCGATTCTGTTGTGGAATAGTCGTTGGGAATACGACAAGCAGCCGGAAGCTTTCTTCGCGGCTTTGGAAGAGGTCGATGCGCGGGGGATCCCCTTCAAGTTGATTGTGGCTGGTGAGCATATCGACCCGAACGCTCCGGCATTTGTGGCGGCGCGCGAGCGTTGGTCGCAGCATATTCTGCATTGGGGCTATGCGGCCAGCAGCGAGCTCTATCGCGATCTGCTGCACCAAGCTGATATTGTGGTGAGCACGGCGATTCAGGAGTTTTTTGGAATTAGCATTATCGAGGCGCTCTATTGCGCTTGTATCCCGGTCTTGCCCAAGCGTTTGACCTATCCTTGGCTTTTGCCCGAGATCTATCACAACGACTGCCTCTACCGTTCGCCCCAAGAGTTGGTAGAGCGGCTCTGCAGCACTATGCAGCGGCGCGCTGAGCTGGCTAAGATCGATTGGAAGGCTGTGGCTGAAGGCTACGATTGGTCACAGATGGCCCCAGTTTATGACGCGACTTTTGAACAGGTCAAACGTAACAAGTTGTGGAGATAAGAAAAAGGCCAAGCGCGCGAACGCTTGGCCTTTTCAAACTGACTGGAGATTAATCCATGATCAGCCAAACAACTACAACAGCGAGAATACCCAACATAATGATCGGGGTACCCGCGAAGGCAAGCCATGAACCGGCGTAGGCAAGCATCTGCTCTTGAGCTTGAGCCTGCAAGACGGCAGGTTCGGGCATAACCGAATTCTCGGCTGTACGAGCGGTAAGCCAACCGATGAAGTAGAGGAAGAAACCAAATCCGGTAATTGCTACGCCGAGCAATAGCAAGCCTGCGGAACCGACTGCACTCACAGGGCGCTTCTCTAACGGCTCCAAATTCACCGATACCACTGATATCACTCCTTATGTCAACGCCGATCTTCCGGCAGCGCGGCAATCTGATCTTTGCTCAGATTGAGATACACTGTATGATTTTCGAGACGTTCAATATATGCAACAGGAATCGTGACGTCTCGTGCACCCCATAAATGGCCTTCTCGCATAACGAGATGGGAAATGCGGCTGGTTTTCGGATCCATCAAGAAGTCGTCGATCCGTCCGGCCTGCCCATCGGTTGCTTCTACCGCGTCTCCGTGCTCTAAGGTAATATCGCCATCAGGAACGGTTTTCGCTATCTCTAACGGCTCGTCTTCGGTATGCTTCTGATCCCAGTAGACGCTGCCAACCGGGTACGAGGCACTCGTAGAGAAAAAGGGATAGGTCGCCGGAACCTCAAGCACATTGGTCTCTGCGAAGACAGCTTGTTCCGAAAGCTCTTTGCGTGTTAAGCGCAAACGAACTTGGTTAGGCGTGGTCTCGCCCACATAGTCGAGACTTACAATGACCTTACCACCAAATAGACCATCTTGTAAGACAACAATAGCAGTGATTTGGTCGTTTTTCGGTGTGAGAATAACTCCAACCGTCTTACCCGCGTGCCCGTCGATACAGTAGACGTCAGCTTGTAAAGGAAGATCCATGACCGATTACCTTTCTGATTCTTGCTGTCTCCCCCCTGTTGAAGCTAGCAGAGTTTATACCAGCAAGCGAGTTTAGGTCATCGGATATGGATGTTGACCTTGTGCAACCTTGTATATTTTATCACAGAACAGCAGAGACGCAACCAAGCAGAATAGCTCGTTACAGCACAAAAATAGGGCATATGCATGCGTTGTTGGCTTCAGCTATCGAGCTTGTGCACCAAGCCAACGATCAAACGGGCAGCTTGCGCAATGAGGCGCTCGTCGAGCGCATCGAGCGGGTCGCCGCTTTGGGCTGGCGCAATACTGCCTTGACCGTAGCTTCTGAGCAAGACTGCCCGATAGCCTTGGCGCAGCAAGGGCGCGATCAGACTCGGGCCATCGCGCATAACGCGCGGCTCTGCATCGATCGAGGGATCGCTGGCATCGACCTCTGCCAAGAGTTTGAGCAGATAGGGATCGGCATACTGGACACGTACGATCTGCTCGCGAGTGATGATGCTGAGCTTGCCCACATCGAGCTGATCGATCCCGATAAAGAGGGTATCGCCGCGCGGAAAGGGATAGCGCTCAAGGAAGTTGCGCAGACCATCGCGCTGCCCCTGCGCAGTCGCACCCAAGGCTACCGCCCATAGCTCAATAGCGTGCAGATTGGCAGCCTGTTCAGCAGCGGCGATCTGAGCGGCTAGGGCACCAGTGCCAACGCTACTGGCCGACGGGCGAAAGGGCAGATACAAAATGGCCGTAAGCGCTGTGAAATAGAGCAGCGGCAAACTCGCCAACAGCGTGTAGATAGCTTGGCCGCTCAAGTGAGCCCACACAAGCAAGCCAGTCAACAGGGCAGACGCTAGCAAACGCACCCATGCGCCTAGGCCACGAGGTGCGATCAGACGCTGCCAAGTTCCGCGACCTTTAGCGACATCGACGCGCGTCAGCAAGACAACGCGCCAATGAGGCTCTTTTTCGGCGGGGCGGGTCGCCACCACATTCTGGCTATCTCCTTGGCGGGCAAAGAGCGGGCGCTTGGGCATCGCTAAGGTGCAGATCGATGTAAGGAGGCACCAAGCAGCTAGCGCGATTCCAAACCATGGAGCGACAAACCAACTCAACAAAGCAAGCAGGCCGACGATCCAGAGCATTGGAATCAGCGCACCATAGCCGCTGGCTGTGCGAAAGGTATCGACACTTACGCTCATGCCTGCGCGACGCAACTCGGCATCGACATGGGCGGCGGCTTGGGCCTCGGCCAAACTGGTCGGCAAACGAGGTTTGCGCTGTTGCAACAACATTTGAACCCGCCGACGAGGGTCGTTACGGGTTCGTCGATGCACCTGAAGCTGAATGGGCTGGTTTGATGTATGCATGCTAGCGAACACCCCACAAAACAGCGATTATGCGCTCTGAAAGGATGTATCGGCCTAGATTTTCTTTGAAAATGATCTCAATCATTGCGCCAAATACTCTTGCTTGTGTCAAACGATCAAACTGATAGCGAATCCGGTGATTCGTTTACTACTTTTGGGCTTCAACGGATGCGAATGCTTCAGGCGAGCGAGCTGCTTACGACCCCCGTTTCAGCGCTCTGGCGGCGAGGTCTTTAGCTCCCAAGCAATCCCTAGCGCGTCCGCCTACGGCTACCAACATCCCGCCCACCAAAGGGGCGTCTCTTTGTGCTGCGAGGCCGCTCCCAATGATACTGACAGATTGCGTATCTCTCTTTGCTACCAAAGCGATACTAGTAAATCCGATTAGCTTAGTTCTTTTTGGCCTCCAACAGAGTGAAACTTTCCCTCGTTTTGTTTTTCCTATTGCGAAAGTACTAGGCTTTAAACGGATTGGCTATACGCTAGCTTCTATTATCGCACAGCAAAGCGATCGATAGCCGAAACAACGCTAGCCGCATGGTAACGTTTGGCATGGCGAGCGTCAAGCCGCTGGTGAGACGTAGCTATGTTTGCTTTCCTGTTTTGTGTTTTCCCGCGTTGTGAGCATGCGCATCTTTCAAGCTGATTTGTCATCAGAGAGAAACAAAGGCGCGGTTTGGAGGCAGACTCAACTTAACAATCGCGTTATTCTGCCAGCTTTGAACAAGCATAGCATTACGAGAGCAGTTTAGATTGATATATTCGTTTTTTTCTTAATTCGAAGCGCTAGATAGCGTATTCCTGCACACAAAAACAGATATACAGCGTAACTTTTTCGTTATATCGCTACGGCCTAAGCCTAACTCAGAACGATCCTTCTCAGCTCGCTCCAAGGCTCAAACGAGTAGGCAGACATCACCTAAATGCCCACAGGAGTGAACCTGGTGTGAACAAATAGTTCATGCTGCTATACTCTTTGTTTTTCATTCCAAAGCTAAAAGCGCTCTACTTGACAAGTTCTTATACTTTACACGACTATCAGAACAAACAAGCCAGCCTACAGAGGCTGGTTATTGCTTTAACAAGCCGTTTTTAGGCTCTGGATATGATTTATTTTTAATTGATTTGTTATTGCAAATATTCTAATCTAATCCAAATATCAGATAGCCGATAGCAACATTATAAGGAGGAATTCTCATTGCGAGGTGCCTTCAAACAGAGGAGAAGCTTGGTATGAGACACCATGTCGTGACTATCAAACCTTCTTTGCAACGCTGGGGCTTATTTGGCATCGCACTCCTCATTTTCGTTTCAATGATAGCCTACAGCAAACCAAGTTACGCTCTCTCCGCAGATCTTGTGATTAGCCAAGTCTACGGAGGAGGCGGCAACACTGGTGCGCCGCTGAAACAAGATTACATCGAACTGTTTAATCGCGGCCCGAGTCCCGTCTCTTTGAATGGTCTATCGCTGCAATATGCTAGTGCAACAGGCGACGGCTTGTTTGGCAACAACTCTATGGCAATCACTGAGCTGCCAAATGTAACCCTGCAACCCGGCCAAT
>Ga0207864_1000116_pt1 | contig 127846 bp, 123 predicted proteins | sample HigsolmetaAR202D_FD_184834 | JGI IMG/M metagenome (GOLD analysis project Ga0207864, IMG submission 184834) | Ionic liquid and high solid enriched microbial communities from the Joint BioEnergy Institute, USA - AR20-2-D (SPAdes) (version 2) ...
CCTGGCGGCCAGGGCGGCGGCGCGGGCGGTGGGGTAGGGCATGCCGGCGAGTGTGGTGATGATGGCGGCGCTCCCGGTCTCCCGCCCCGCCCCGGGGGTGGTCATGATGTACCTCAAGCCGGGGGGCGAAGCAAGGACATCAGCCCCAGGCCCTCCGGCCAAGGTGCCGGTCCGCGGTTCGGATGCCTTTCAGGTTGAAGGACTGGACGCACTCCGTGATCTGGGCGCGGCATCCTGCCGTTTCGTGTAGGCGCTCCGGTAACGGCCCAATATGCTGGAGGTCCAAAGGCACCGGTTCACCGCCAGTTTGTACCGAGTCAGGACACCGACATGGGACAGTCCTGGCACCTTCTCGCGTTGAGCACGCTTCTCCTTGGCACATCACATGTGTCCGCGCAGTGCCACTCGTGGGTACACCCGCCGCGCTTTTCCACTCTGAACTCGACGGTCCGCGCACTGGCAACTTGGGATCCAGACGGCTCAGGCCCTCTCGAGGCGGTGCTGGTTGCCGGCGGCCACTTCACGACGGCAGACGGGCTTTCCGCCCTGCGCGTTGCCCAGTGGAACGGCCAATCTTGGGAGCCGCTGGGGTCGGGCTTCAACGCCGCCGTGAACTCGCTCGCCGTGGTCAATGGCGAACTGTTCGCGGGAGGTGACTTCACCGCCTCAGGTCAGACTTCCGTGGCGCGGATAGCGCGCTGGACCGGCACAGCGTGGGTTCCGGTTGGCAGCGGCCTTGGGCCGCCGTTTCAGATGGCCTCTGTAGAGGCGATGATTGAGTATGAGGGGCAGCTCATCGCGACTGGAACATTCACACGAGCCGGCGCGCTTCCGGTCAACTGCGTTGCTAGATGGACCGGCTTGAACTGGGAACCGCTCGGAAGCGGACTGGACGGTACGGGAAGAGCATTGGCTCTCCACAACGACGAACTGGTGGTGGGGGGACAGTTCACCACGGCGGGAGACGCGCCGGCACGTAATGTCGCAAAGTGGTCAGTGGGTAACTGGCACCAGATTGGGGACGGTGTCCCCGGGACTATTCTCTCGCTTGCATCACTCGATCGAGAGTTGATCGTGGCTGGTTCCTTCTGGCACGGCCCGCGCCGTAACATCAGTCGTTGGGATGGCGAGACGTGGTCAGAGGATGGGCTTTACGTCAGCTTGGAGGGCGCGGTCAATGCGCTTGTTGTGCACGAGGGCTTACTGTTCGCCGCCGGTGCCTTCACTCACAGCTTCTTCCACTGGTTGAACCGCATCGGGTGGTGGGGGGCGCGGACTGGTGGAATCTAGGTCAGGGCGTGACTGGTACTGTGTACGCTATGGTCCGGTACCAGGACCGGCTCGTCGTTGGCGGCAGCCTCACTCAGGCGGGCGGTCAGGCAGCCCAGAACATCGCGATGTGGACAGGACCCGGGGTGCCAGGGATCACGATGCAGCCGCGCGATCAACTGACCGACCCCAGCGGCGAGGCCGAGATCACGCTCGAGGTCGCTGGCGGCTATCCGGGTCTTGTGTTCCAATGGCGGCATGGGGATAGCGTCGTAACCGACGGGCCGGGAGGAGCTTCGCCCGGCGGCGGCACCGTGTCGGGCGCGACGACTTCGACCATCCAGATATCGGGCGTCCGCCTCTCCGACTGCGGCCTGTACGCCTGCACGATCTCCAACGCCTGCGGGTACGTAAACAGCAATGCCGTCGAGTTGCGAATCGCATGCGCTGCTGACTGGAACGGTGACCTGGCGGTCAACAGCGCTGATATCGCTGCGTTCCTGACGAGTTGGCTTGCGAGCATTCAAAGCGGCGCAACCGAGGGCGACTTCAACAGCGACGGCATGGTCAACTCCCTCGACATCTCGACATTCTTGCAGTCATGGCTCGAGGCGATCGCGGGCGCGTGTTGACTGGGCGCCGGCGGGTCAGCGGAGCCAGATCGAGAGGCTGGGGTTTCCCCTCACCGCCGAGTACGGCGCTCGACATCCCACGGACCCGCGTGGTAGGGGCACGATACGCATCCGCTGGATGGCGTAACCTCTACCCCTGGACCCGTTTGGCGCTGCATCGAGCTCCGACCACACGCTCAACCGCTAGCGGCTGGCCATCCGTGGTCGTCCATGCGGCCAGCGCCGGGTGATACTTGAAGATGTGAATCCGGCGCGCCTTGCGGTCGAGCGCGTTCGTGACCACGCAGAGCCGGTACTTGGAACGAGACGTCCTGGCTCGCATGCAGGCCCACTCGCTCGGCGTTAGCTCGCAGGCGATCGTCGCTCCCGAGCATCCCTTGACCTCGAGCAGCAGTTCGCTGGCCCGCCGTGCGTCGCGGGGGGTTGCACGAAGGTCGTACCCGAGGCCCATCACTCGAGATCTGTCTTCGATGCGCCACTGGTCTCCGAAGTGGTCGATCACGGCGTCCATCGCCGCGTTCTCCACTTCGATCCGCTTTGCGGCGTCGAGCTGGCGCCCGGTGCCGCTGTTCCCGGTTCCGCGCGGGGCCTGCCCCGCCTTCGCGGTCCTCCTGCTGAAGAGGCGGCGTTCGAGGTCGTGGAGATAAGCCAACCCGTCCTCGTTCAGGTAGCGCACGTTGGATTGGCCCATCCCCCAACTGACGCCACGCTTTCGGCAGTCCGGAACCGGATAAAGGCAGCGTTCGTCGGCAGGGATCAGATGGGCGTTGGCCGCCCGTGTAACGATGAGGTAGAGCGTTTCCGTGCCGAGCGGCGGGTTCGGATGCCTCCCGCGTGCGCGGCGGAACACCGTCGCGTCGTCGTACCAGCCGACAACGAATCTCCCTCCCTCGGGCCGCGTTGCGGTCCAGACGACGCGCACCCCGGAGAGCGACGCCGCGCCCTGCACCGCGCCGAGCCGCTCCAGGGCGATCGAGAAGTGCGGGGCGTTCGCAACGTACCCGTACTTCCGCCCTCAATAGGTGTAGAAGTTGTAGATCTCGGAGCCGGTGCCGCTCCGGCGCACCCAGCTACCGCCGTTGTATGGCGGGTCGATATCGGTGCGACCTTGGTATGCGTTCATCCAAGCCGTATTGCAGAACAGGACCCTCGGTAGCTCGCAAGCCATATCTGATCCCTCAGGGCGAGTTGGTGCGTCCGCTGAAGCCGCTGCGCCGCGAGCACTGTGGGAGCTAGCCGTGCTGGCGAGCCAGCAGCGCCCGCAGCTCCTCGATCGTCAGCGGCGGGGTCCGCAGGTGCACGACCCCGTGGCAGTTGGGGCACAGCGGCCGCAGGTCCGCCACCGGGTCCACCTCGTACCCCTCGCCCAGCTCCGCCAGCGGCCTGAGGTGGTGGACGTGGATGAACCCCGCCGCGATCGGGCCGTAGCGCTCCCCGAGGTCAACCCCGCATGCGGCGCACCGCGTCCCCCAGTGCTCCAGGCAGGCCCGCCGCGCCGCGGGGTTGCGCTCGTAGGCGTTGACCGTCAAACGGCGCAGTGCGCCCTCGGGGTACCTGGCCCCGGCCGCCCCCTCCACCTCCTGGGGTAGGCGGGCGCCCGCCGGTCCCGGGCCGGCCAGTTCCCAGTGGATCCGCACCGGGACCTCGTCGTGGACCTCGGCGGGGCGGACCAGCCCCTCGTAGGTGAACGGGTCGCGGTCCTGGGCGCGGGTGAACAGGTGCACCCGGGCGCCGTCGGCCAGCATCGAGCGGACCGACTCGTGGGAGAGGCGGCTGCCGGTGCGGCCGAACCAGACCAGGCGGTCGCCGTGCCAGCGGTTGCCGTCGTCGTGGCCCGTCCGCCCGCCGGCGCCCACACCCGGGAAGAGGTACCACTCCCCGCCGTGCTGGTGGTAGCCGGTGTACCAGTTGCCCCCCTGCACCGGCTCGAGCCCCAGCAGGCGCTGCACGTCCTCGCGGGTGTATCACTGGCCGACGACGAAGCCTGCGCTGGGGGGCACGCCCGGAGCCGTCGCCAGGGCGCCGCGGACGGCGGCGGCCATGGTGGGGAGGGCTGCGGACCAGCTCTCAAGGCGTCCGGCAACGTCCCGCTGCCCCGCGGCGATGTCCGGGGGCTCTCCCTTGGGCCACCACCGCTGCGAGACGGTCTCGCCGCTGAACGAGGGCGTCTTGACCTGGTTCCACGGCCCCCGGGTTCCCTTGTAGACGAACCCGGTCGTCTCACCCGTCCGGAGCAGGGCCGACAGCACCGCGTCCCGGCTGGCTCTGTCGGTCACCAGGTTCGCGGTCCAGAAGACGCCCAGGCGGGCCGCCTCCGGCTGCACCCACAGATCCAGCGTCAGCCACCTCGGGCCGGCCGTGGCCTTGGAGCGGCCGATGGGGGGCAGGACCTCCTCGAGCGCACGAGGAACCAGCCGGACCAGCCTGCCGGTCCGGTTGACGACGCGCCAGCCCGGGAGCGCCGCCGCGGTCTGGGCCAGAGCGTCGAGCAGGGCTGCGTGCGGGTCGTGCGGCACGGTACAAGCATACTGGCTGGCGGAGCGCAAGACCAGGGAACCCGCTTGCTTGATGTCCCTCTTCGAGGTACCTCAGCGCTACGGCTTTCGAGCGGAGCGTAGCTCCAGGCCGGAGGAGGACTTACGCATGCCCCACGCAGCACGCGCGTGGGGGGCGGGGGAGCGGTCCATCCGGACCAGCACCCGGACGCCGGCCACGACATCGTGGTCGGCGTCCACGACATCGAGGCGGAGGAAGCCCCGCCGCCGCTTCCCTCCCGAGGTGCACACCGACGGGGAGGTCCGCGCCCTGCTGGACGCCTGTCCCGACACGCACACCGGCGTGCGGAACCGGGCGCTGCTGGCCCTGCTCTACCGCGGGGGGCTCCGGCTGGGCGAGGCGCTCACGCTCCGCCCCAAGGACCTGGACCTCGAGCACGGGGCCGTGCGGGTGCTCCACGCCAAGGGGGATACTCCCGCACCGCGGGGATCGACCCCGGGGCCGCGGCCGAGGTCGCCCGCTGGCTGGCCCTGCGGGGGACTTGGCGCCTCCCGCCCTTGGCGCCGGTGTTCTGCACCGCCAGCGGCCGCAGCGTGACCCAGGCGTACGTGCGGCTGCTGCTGCCGGTCCTCGGCCAGCGGGCGGGGATCGAGAAGCGGGTGCACGCCCACGGGCTGCGGCACACCCACGCCGCCCAGCTCCGCCAGGAGGGGCTGGACATCGGGATCATCTCCAAGCAGCTCGGGCACCGCTCCATCGCGACGACAGCGCGGTACCTGGACCACATCTGCCCGTTGGCGGTGGTGGAGGCGATGCGGGGGAGGGCCTGGTCCGCCTCGAGCACGGCCTGAGTTCGCCCCCGCGCCATTGCGGCCCCCCCGGTCATCTGCTCGGGTAGAGACCCGCGGGGTGACCGCTCGTTCGATCCGCGGAGGAGTGCACCGATGGCCACGGCCGGAATCCTCGAATCCCCCGTCCGCTCCGCGCCTCTGGCGATCCTGGACTTCGAGACCACCGGCCTGAGCCCCGGGCGGGACCGGGTTGTAGAGGTCTCGGTCGTGCGGCTGGATCCCGGCCAGCCCCCGCGGCTGGCATTCGATTCCCTAATCGACCCGAGGCGCCGGATGGCCTGCACGGAGATCCACGGCATCACCGACCGCGATGTCGCCGACGCGCCGACCTTCCAGGATGTGGCGGGGCAGGTGCTGGCGGCGCTCTCGGGCTGCGTCGTCGCGGCCTACAACGTGTACTTCGACATGCGCTTCCTCGAGTACGAGCTGCGCGACGTCGGCCGGGAGGGGCTGCCGCCGCACCTGTGCGTTATGTACCTTCGGCCGATGCTGGGGCTCGGCAAGCGCTGCTCGCTGGAGCTGGCGCGCGAGCACCACGGGGTAGACTACGCGCCCGTACACCAGGCGGCGGTCGACGCGGCGGCAACCGCGTGCCTCATGCAGCACTACCTGGAGGTCACCGAGCGGCAGGGTCTGCGGACGTTCGAGGATCTGGCCAACCTGGGCAGCGACAAGTTTGTCGAGAGCTTCGGCCGCGCGCCCATCGTCCACGGCGACGCCCGCCCGGGCAGCGTCGCGGCCAAGCCCCGGCCGCTGCCGAGTGTGGTGGCTGGGCTCCTGGGAGCCGCTGACGCCGCGGCTCCCGAGGTCGTCCAATCGCGCCCGGTCGGCGCCAGCCGGCCGCCGGACGCGCGGTGCTGGGATGCGCTGACCACCGCGTTGGCGGACCTGGACATCAGTGAGCAGGAACTCTGCGAGCTGCAGGCCCTGGCCAGCATGCTCGACCGTTAGCAGATCCGCGCGGTCCATGCCCGCGCGTTCGCCGCCAGCCTCAACGCCGTCAGCCAGGACCACAACCTCAGCGACGACGAGGTGCGGACACTCGCGCGCGTCCGAAGCTGCTTGGAGCGGCTGGGATGGGCGCCATAGGGCGGTGGCCATTGAGCCGACGCACGAGCAGTAGACGGCGGCCGCATCACTCGGAAATGTCGATCACGACCCCGAATCGGTGTCATCGGGCTGGAACGAGGGAGGTTTCTCTGCCCCTGCTCTCCAGCGCGCACACACGTCCATACGTCGGTCGGTACAGCCGCTCCGGTACAGCGCGGCAAAGTCGGCACGTGAGAATATGAACCGGTCGACATGCCCGAGCAACTCGCCATTCCAGAAGGCGACCCGCTCGGGGCTCAGCGTGGCATCCGTGAGTTCACTGCCCCAAAGGCCCAGCAGCGCGGTGGACGGCCCAAGGGGCACGAACACGGCTGTGTCTTGGAGACCGAAGCCCGGGGAAGTTCCGGGAGCCTGGCGCTTGGTCCATTCGAGCAGGACGGGGTGGTCGGGGCAGATGAGGTCGCCGCTGTGCCCGGTGCGCAGGACCGTCCACCGGCGGAGTACCAGCAGCCGCAGGATGTCCGCAATCCCGGCGACCATCATGTCGAGGCGGGCGTTCTGCTTTATTTCGACGCGAACGAGGCCGCGGTCGTACAACTCCTTGACCTTCGCGCTCAGCTCCGGGTCCCCGAGCGCATCGAACGCGCCCTCGGCCTCTAGGCGTCGGTAGAGAGCCTCGACTGGCGCTCGGAGGATGTTGTCAATCCACCGCAGCCGCGCGGGCACGCGGAGCGCCAGCACCGCCATGAAGGCCATGAGGTTCTCGTAGTCCTCCCCGCTGGGGACTCCTTCGCCGGCGAGGATGCGCTTGATGACCGGCGCCGCGGCGGACTCGACGGTCCCGAATGTGGTCTCGATCTCCGTGGCCTCGAGGTCCGCGCTGGCGCCGGCGAGATCAATCATGTACAGGTCGGTCTCCTTGGCCGCGTCCGCGGGTCTGGCCGACCACGAACGTCCGGTGGATCGGTCGAGGACCTGGAGCCGGCCTTCGGGCGTGCCGGTGTCCGTCCACGCGGCTAAGTACGACCTGGGCAGGTAGTGATGCTTGCGAGGCGTGCTCATTGTGCAGATCTTCTCAGGGCCCCCCGAACTGCGTCAATGGGGACGTTCGTCCCTGGACAGGATGTCTTTCAGGGCCGCCGATAGACACCGTTCTGCAACTCCGACCTGGGAACTGTCAAAGCTACGCCCCTGGACCAGTCCGTAGTTTGAGGCTCGCGGCGTGGCGATGAGGGTATCCTGGGGTTCGGATTGGCGGGCGGGGGGGGCGCCAGGACGGCTCCAGATGACCTCGATTCCCGCGACCCTCGCTGATCGGCTCAACGACCTCATCCGGCAGCACAACGAAGCCTTGGAAGCGATACGCGCCGACTGGGTGCGAGCCGACGAGGTTGCGGCGAGTTTCGAGGCTGGGGGCATGGGGCCGGAGACAGGGGGATACGAGAAAATGGCGAGTGGGGAGCACGCCGCCGCTGCCGCGGCGTCAGCCGCGGCGTTCGACAAGATCGTGCTCGAGATGCTGCCGCTTGTCGGCGAGGTGCTGGGCAAGGATCTGCTTGAGGTGTGGGATCAGATCGCCGATCTCGGCCGGGACCCGCGGCTGACCTGGCCCCGCGATCTCGACCGCGCCCTGTCCCGGATCCGGCTCCGTCTCGAGGCCAGGGCAGCGGAGCTTGCCGCCGCGGTCCGCGGCGATCACAGTGCCGGCCACGAGGACCGGCCACGGGTTGACGCGGAGCGGGGGCGAGGTCCGGGATCGCCGTACGCGGGTGATGCCCCTCCTGATGGCTGGCGTCGCACGCTGGAGAGCCTGCGGCGGGTGTTCGAGGCCGACCGCTCGCGGCACCCGGTCCTGGAGCACTTCATTATCGTTGAGACGGAGCCCGGTCCCCGGCGGCCGTGGGCGTCGATCCTTCTCGATGGGCCGGCGATCCAGCGCGACGGCCGGGTGCAGAAGATCTGCTGCGGACGTATCTGGGCGACGTGCCGCCCGCCCAACCCTGACGGCTCCGGCAGGTTCCGGTACCTCGGCGGGTTTCTCTGCGGCTCGGACGACGCCGCGGTCGCCAATCTGGCCACCGGGGCGTTTCAGCGCACCGCCGAGGCCGCATGGCGGTGCGTGCCCGAGGATCTGCGGAGGTCGCTGGTCGTGGAGCCGTACCTGCACGCCGCCGCGGAGCGGGAGCCCTGGGCGGCCTGGGTCCTGGCGCTGTACGCCTTGGCCTGGTCGGGACCCGAAGGGGGCGCGCTCCGTGCCGACCGAACAGTCTACTTCGCTCGCGGCACGGTGAACCTCGAGCCGCTGCTGCGGCCGTGGGACCCACCCGTGCAGGTGCCTGCCGATGCCCCGCCCGAGGTCCGCGCGGCCTTTGCAAGCGTGTCGGTTGCGCCCCGCATCGAGGACAGCCTGGAGCACTGCCCATTCTTAACGCCCGAGGAGCGTGCGTCGGTGAGGTTGCCGCTGGAGCAGTTCGCGGCGTTCCTGCAGCCCGACCTCTACCTGGCCTCCGCCCTCGCCGCCGATCTGCTGCTCGGATGGCGCGCGGGCGAACCCCAGCAGGATGGAGCGCGCCCGCCGGGTCCGGGGGCGGGGATGAGGAGGATCGGCCCGCCGGGGAAGCCACCGGAGCAGGTTGCGATCCTTGGGCCACGTGGCTGACCGTGACCGAGGTCCACCGGATCGTCGGCCTAGGCACCGGGGTCGTCTCGCGGCTGTGCGACTCGGGGGAGCTCGTGACCAACGGCAAGAAGGGGCGGTCGCGGCGGATCGACCCCGCGAGCGTGACGCAGCTGGAACTCAAGCTCGCCAGCGAGAAGCGTGTCAAGATCGTGAAGAAGAAGCCGCTGACCTAGGTGCGCAGCAAGGCGCCGGTTTCCTGCGCCGTTGCTGCGCGCGCGGCGGCCCGCGCCTGCGGGGACCGCAGAACCCCCGGGAGATCAACCATTTCCTGCGGTGCCCACCCCGGGCTGTTTGCTGCGCTCGCTCCCGGATTCTGGCTGCTGCGTTTCCTGCATCAACCGGCGCGATGGTGCGCCGAGTGATGCGGGAGTGCACGGCATGCACACGAGCAAGAGCTGGCGGGATGAGAGCGGGTTCGTTCCGGGGCGGCTGATGTCGATCCGGGAACTGGCGGAGTACCTAGGGGTCTCGCAGCGGACCGCGTGGGCGCTTGTGGCCAAGGGGGAGATCGCCAAGGTGCAGATCGGCCGGGCGGTGCGCATCCCCCGGGAGTCGGCCGAAGCGTTCGTGGCCCGCGGGGGGACGCGGCTGTGAGCACCCCTCCCGTTGAGCGAGTGCTCGCGGCGCTGCGGAAGCGCGGACGCGAGCCCCGCCGCACCGGGGCCGGCTGGGAGTGCGCCTGCCCGGCCCACGACGACCGCCGCCCCAGCCTGTCGATCTCCATGGGGGGCGACGGCCGGGCACTGGTGCACTGCCACGCCGGCTGCTCCTCCGAGGAGGTGGTCGCCGCCCTGGGCCTCGCTCTCTGCGACCTCATGGCCAGCCCGGCCGCGGCCCCCCGCCCGCGCCGGGCCACGGTCGCGCCCGCCGCGTCTCCCCGAACCCGCCGGCGCCGCGCCAGGAGCGGGTCTTCCCCACCGCCGCCGCGGCGGTGGCCGCCCTGGAGGCCCAGCGAGGACCGAGGTCGGGCCTGTGGGTCTACCGCGGCGCCGACGGCGAGCCGGCCGTGGCCGTGGTCCGCTGGGACGGCCCGGAGGGGAAGGTCTACCGCCCCGTCTCGAGGGCCGAGGCGGGCTGGACTCTCCGCGGCCTGCCCCGGCCGCGTCCCCTGTACCGCCTGCCCCACCTCGACGGCGAGACGCGGGTCTACGTCGTCGAGGGGGAGAAGTGCGCCGAGGCCGCCGCCGGGATCGACCTGGTGGCCACCACGAGCCTGCACGGGGCCAAGACCGACTGGAGCCCGCTCGCCGGGCTCGAGGTCATCGTCATCCCCGACCACGACGCCGCCGGCGAGAGTTACGCCCGGGAGGTCGCCGGCATCCTCATGGGCCTGAGCCCACCGGCGGAGGTGAGAGTGCTGCGCCTGCCCGGCCTGTCCCCCGGCGGCGACATCGACGACTTCATCGCCGCGCGGAAGGCGGCGGGGCTGACCGACGAGGCGATCCGCCGCGAGGTCGAGGCCCTGGCCGCCGCGGCCCCGACCCCTTCTGTCGGTGCCACAGGAGAGGGTGACGCGGGTTGCTCCTGGCCCGAGCCCAAGCCGCTCCCCGATCCCCCCCCCGGTGCTCGCATTTGATCCCGACCTGCTCCCAGGGGCGCTGCGGCCGTGGGTCGTGGACATCGCCGAGCGCATTCAGTGCCCCATCGACTTCCCGGCCGTGGCCGCCATGGTGGCGCTCTCGGCCATCGTCGGCCGCAAGCTGGGCATCCGCCCCAAGCGCCACGACGACTGGACGGTGGTCCCCAACCTCTGGGGCGGGGTGATCGGCCGACCCGGGGTGATGAAGACCCCGGCGCTCCAGGAGCCGCTCAAGCCCCTCAAGGCCCTGGAGATCCGGGCCAAGGAGCAGTTCCACGCCCTGAGCCGTGAGCGCGAGGCCGACAAGCGCGTCGCCGAGGCCAGGAGGAAGACTGCCGAGGGCGAGATCAGGAAGGCGGTCAAGAAGGACCGGGCCGAGGCCCGCCGCATCGCCATGGAGTCGATAGAGGACGAGGGCGACGGCCCCGAGCCCACGCGGAGGCGCTACCTCGTCAACGACAGCTCCGTCGAGAAGCTCGGGGAGATCCTCAACGAGAACCCCTCGGGGATGCTGGTCTACCGCGACGAGCTGATCGGGCTGCTCAAGGGCCTAGAAAAGGAGGGCCAGGAGAGCGCCCGCAGCTTCTACCTCGAGGCGTGGAACGGCACCGGCCGCTACACCTACGACCGCATCGGCAGGGGCACAATCGACATCGACGCGGCGGTCGTCTCGATCATCAGCGGCATCCAGCCCGGGCCGCTGCTGCAGTACCTCCGCACGGCGGTGAGGGAGGGCTCCGGGGACGACGGGCTCATACAGCGCTTCCAGCTGCTGGTCTGGCCGGACCTGAGCCCCAACTGGGTCAACGTGGACCGCTGGCCCGACTCGGCGGCGCGGCAGACAGCCCACGAGCTGTTTGAGGAGCTCGACGGGCTCGAGCCCGACCTGCTCGGCGCCGATCCCGACCCCTACGAGCCCGGCGGGATCCCCTTCTTTCGGTTCAGCCACCAGGCGCAGGAGGTCTTCGACCGCTGGCGGGCCGGGCTGGAGGCGACCGTCCGCTCGGGGGAACTGCACCCGGTCCTCGAGAGCCACTTCGCCAAGTTCCGCAGCCTGATCCCGTCGCTGGCGCTGCTGATCCACCTCGCGGACGTCGGCCGCGGCCCGGTGGGGTCTGAGGCGCTTCAGCGGGCGAGCCGCTGGGGAGAGTACCTCCCGTCGCACGCCCGACGGATCTACGCGCACGCCACCCACCCGGACCTGGCGGCGGCGCGGGCGCTGGCGAAGAAGCTCGCGGGCGGCGACCTCGCCGACGAGTTCGCGCTGCGGGACGTGTACCGCGCCGGGTGGTCGGGGCTGACCACGCCCGAGGACGCCAAGGGCGCCGTGGACCTGCTCGTGGACCTCGACTGGCTGCGGGAGGAGCGGCGGGCGACCGGGGGGTGGACGGCGACGGTGCACCTGATCAACCCGGGCGTTTTCACCCATACCCCCGTAGGGGGCACCGACAGAACCGACGGAAGGGGGGCGGGGGGGGCTTCTGGCGGTTCTGTCGGTGCCCATCCAGGGGGTGGGCCGGAACTCCACGGTCCCGATGATGACGCCGATGGCGGCGCGGAGGTGCCGTCATGAGCCATGTTCCGAGATCCAGTGCCGCCGCGGTGCCGGCGACCGCGTGCATCGAAACTCTTCGCCAGCACGACTTGAAGCATCCCCCGGGGGAACCTCCTGTCAGGCCACCCACGGGAACGACCCTCGCTGAGGTGGAAGGAGGACGCTGACATGGCCAGCATCGTGAGGGACCCGGGGGGCCGCAAGAGGATCCAGTTCCAGGTCGGCGGGCACCGCCAGGCGACGATCTACCTGGGCAAGGTGGAGCTGCGGCACGCCGAGACGAGACGGTCAAGGCCAAGGTCGAGGCGCTGCTGAGCGCCAGGATCACCGGCCACATGGACGCCGAGACCAGCCGCTGGGTGGCGGCCTGCCCCGACGAGTTGCACGCCAAGCTGGCGGCCAAGGGGCTGGTGCCGCCGCGGCGGCCGTCGGCCCCCACGCTGGGCATGCTGCTCGACGAGTACTTCCGCGCCGTCGAGGTCAAGCCCAGCACGGCCACGACGTCCAGGCAGACGCGGCGGTCGCTCGAGAGCCGCTTCGGGGGGAACACGAAGCTCTCGGCCATCACGCCGCTCGAGGCCGACCGCTGGCGTCAGGCGCTCAAGGAGGAGGGGCTCGCCGAGGCGACGGTGTCGAAGAGGGCCAAGACCGCCCGCCAGGTCTTCAAGCAGGGGGTGCGGTGGAAGATGATCGCGGAGAACCCCTTCCAGGACGTGAAGGCGGGGGCGCAGACCAACAAGGCCCGGATGTGCTACGTGAGCCACGACACGGTCCAGAAGGTCCTCGACGCCTGCCCCGACGGCGAGTGGCGTCTCATCGTGGCGCTCTCGAGGTACGGCGGTCTGCGCTGCCCGAGCGAGCACCGGGCGCTGCGCTGGGAGGACATCAACTGGGACACGAACCGGATCACCGTCCGCTCCTGCAAGACCGAGGGGATGGAGGGCAGGGAGTTCCGCCAGGTGCCGCTGTTCCCCGAGCTGCGGCCGCACCTGCTCGAGGCCTTCGAGCGGGCCGAGCCCGGGAGCGAGCACGTCCTCTCGAGGGTCCTGAGCAGCTCGACGAACCTGCGCACCGGGCTGCTCAGGATCATCGCGCGGGCGGGGGTGAGCCCCTGGCCGAAGTTCTTCCACAACGTGAGGTCGTCGCGGCAGACCGAGCTGGTCGAGGAGCACCCGCTGCACGTGGTGTGCGCGTGGCTGGGCAACACCCCGGCGGTGGCGCAGGGGCACTACCTGCAGGTGCACGATGCGCACTTCGAGCGGGCGGTGGTGGGGGGGGGCAGGAGCGGAGCCTGCGGGGGCCAGCGCGGGCGTCGGCGCGACGCAGACGACGCAAAATCCGACGCAGCATGCAGCCGAATGGCGTCGCACCGAGCCGCAAACGCAGCATCGCGCGATCTCGTAAGTGAGCCCGGTGCAAAGAGATGCGGCACCGTGCGAGACGGTGCCGCATCCGAAAGTGACCCCATGGGGATTCGAACCCCAGTTTCCAGGATGAGAACCTGGCGTCCTGGACCAGACTAGACGATGGGGCCAGCCGGTTCGGGTGTAAATCTAGGCACGCTCCGCCCGGGGCTCAAGGGGGGACGGGCACGTCCGCGACGGGTGTGCGCCCGGTCCATGCCCGGCGATCCTGAATCGGGTCCGAACGCGGGGGCAAGCAGGGGTCGGACGCCCCCGGCTGGGATGGCGGTTCAGACCGCCGCGGCCACCAGGCGCCGCCGCAGGTGGGCCAGGGCGTAGACCGCCGCCTCGGCCTCGGTCCGGCCGACGACCGCGCCGGCGTCCTCGCTCTGGCCGGCCGAGCGCCACGACGCCCGGTAGCAGGCGTACCTCGGCTCGTGCTTGACCGTCAGCGTGAATCCCGCCGCGGCGAACTCCTGCATGATCCGCTCGGTCGTCGGGAACGACCGGCCGTCGGTGTGCGAAACGCAGCCGCTGGGGTCCAGGCTCGACCAACCGGTCGCGTACAACTCGTCGATGGCGATGTCCAGACCCATGGCCACGCTCCAAGAGACAGGGGAAGCGCCGGCCGCTCCGGGCCGCCGAGCGGAGCCCACGTGCGAACGGTGATGGTATCTGGCCAGGCATCAGCGAATCTACCGGATCGAGCGGGCCGGTCCGTCCGCATCCGATTCTGGGCGAAAGAACTGTTATCGCCCCTAGTGTGTGAGCGGCGCCGAGCGGCCGGGGCGAACGACCGTGTCGGCGCCGCCCGGCGCCGGAGGGCGCGTCGCCGCCCGGCGCTGGTGCAGAAGTGGAGGGCGTGAATGAGCGAGCATGCCGCGTCGGCTCCGCCGGCCATCGAGACACTGGGCGAACTGCGGGCCGCCGGGTACCGCTTCCGCACCGTGAAGCAGGAACTGCGCGAGAACGTCCTGCGCCTCGTCGCGGCGGGGGAGCCTCTGTTCCCGGCGATGATCGGATACCAGGAGACGGTCATCCCGCAGATCGCCGCGGCGATCCTGAGCATGCACGACATCCTGCTCCTGGGGCTCCGCGGGCAGGCCAAGACCCGGATGCTCCGTTCGATGGTGGACCTTCTCGACGAGTGGATCCCCGTCATCTCGCCCGAGGCCGGCGGCGATCACCCGGTGGAACTTCGCGATGATCCGATCCGCCCGTTGACCCGCGCCGGGCGCGAGGCGGTGGCGCGGCTCGGCGACCGGACGCCGATCCGGTGGGTTCACCGTTCGGAGCGGTACCTTGAGAAGCTCGCCACGCCGGACGTGACGATTGCAGACCTCATCGGCGAGATCGACCTGGTCAAGTACGCGGCGGGAGTGGGGGGGATGAAGGGGCGGGGCGGCGGGGGGCTGGCCGATGAGCGGACGATGCACTTCGGGCTCATTCCCCGCGCCAGCCGCGGCATCTTCGCGATCAACGAACTGCCGGACCTGGCGCCCCGCATCCAGGTCGGCCTTTTCAATGTCCTGGAGGAGCGGGACGTGCAGATCCGCGGCTACGCCGTCCGCCTGGACCTGGACGTCTGCCTCATGTTCTCGGCCAACCCCGAGGACTACACGAACCGCGGCCGGATCGTCACCCCGCTGAAGGACCGCATCGGGAGCGTCGTCCGCACGCACTATCCGCCGGACAATCGCGAGGCGATGCGCATCACGCGGGAGAATGCGTTTCTGCAGAGAGGGACGAGGGCACAGGGGCGCGAAGGCACAGAGGGAGAAAGCAGGCCGGTGGGGGGGATGGCGAGCGCTGGCGCATCGGGCGTGGCTGACCGGTGGTCGGAGCCGAAGGCTCCCGAGGTCGTCCTCCCCGACGTCATGCACGAGATCATCGAGGAGATGATCCGTCAGGCCCGGCGCAGCCCGCACGTGAACCAGTCTTCGGGCGTGTCGGTGCGGGCGTCGATCGCCGCGGCGGAGAACGTCGTCTCCGCGGCCGAACTGCGGGCGCTCAAGACGGGGGCGGAGCGGGTGGTCGTCCGCGTCTGCGACCTGCCGGCCGTTCTGGCGGCCTGCCGCGGGAAGATCGAGTTGATGCTCGGCGACGACGGCGAGGGGGCCGACGGGCGCAGCACCGAGGACCGCCTGCTCGAGGCCCTGCTGGGGGAGGCGGTCCGGGCCGTGGCGGGGCGGTGGTTGAACGTCGGCCGGCTGGAGGAAGTCGCCGAGGCCTTCGCGGGCGGCGTGCGGATCGAACTGGGGGACGATGTGCCCGCGGGCGAGGCGGTCGCGTCGATGGGGCACATCCCCGGGCTGATCGATGCCGCGAGGGGGTTGGTGAAGGCGCTGTCGATGAACCCGCAGGATGTCGAGGATGTGGCGTGCTGCGGGGAGCTGGTGCTGGAGTTCCTGTACGTGAACAACCGGATCAGCAAGTTCCGGGGCGGGTATGCGAGGTGAACTGACCCGCCGGCCCTGTCGATTGCCGATTGGTACAGGCGCCGACGCCGGCCCCGACTGATATGAACGCACCGAGAACGACGGCGCCGGTGGCGCTGGGCACGAGCATCGGCGGCTCGGCGCGGTTCGGGTCGGGACCAGGCCTCAATCGACGAGCGGCATCGGATCATGCGCGGCCAGTCCCTCAAACAGGGCCATGGCCCACGCGCGCCCGCCGGAGGGGCTTCACACGATCTCCAGCACCTCGAACTTCTTCACGCCCCGAGGCCCGCGCACCGAGATGGTCTCGCCGACACGGGCCTTGAGCAGCGCCTCGCCCATGGGGCTGTTGACCGTGACTTCGACGTAGTCCGCCGGCATCTCCGCGCTCGCTTCCCCGACCAGGCGGAACAGCTCGATCTCGTCCGAGCCCTCCTCGCGCATCTTGACCGTCGCCCCGAGGAAGACCACGCCCGTCCCCTTGTGGGCCGTCTCATCGATGATCGAGATGTTGGCGAGGCGCTTGGTCAGCCGCTCGATCTCCGCCTCCTGCAGCCCCTGCTCCTCACGGGCCGCGTGGTACTCGGCGTTCTCCTTCAGGTCGCCCAGCGCCCGGGCCTCCGCGATCCGGTTGGAGATGACCGAGCGGTTGGCGATCAGCTCCGCCAGACGCTTCTCAAGGGCAGCCTTCTCCTCGCGGGTCACCAGCTCCATCGTGCGTTCCTTTCCTTTCCGCCCCCCAAGTGAACCAATGAAACTCCGTTGTCCAATCCGTGCGCGTGTCAGCAAAGAGGGTTGCTTCGGCGGCTGCTCGCCGTCGGCCGGCGGCCGCTCCCCCGGCCCTCCCTCCGGCGGGGACACTCCCGCCACAGCGGTCGCGAACTGTCAATGTAGCCTCTCAGCCCCTCTGGAGCCAGTCCCCGCGCGGGCAAGCGCCGCCGCCCAGCAGGCCAGAGCCGCCGCGAGGACCAGCAGGATCCCTGCCCAGTGCCAGCTCCGCAGCCCCGTGGTCGGCCCGGTCCACCCCGAGCCGGTCACGGCAAAGACCCCGGTAAAGGGGGAGCAGACGTGCAGCCAGGCGAGCGATCGGGCGCCGCGGAGCGGCTCGAGGGCGAGCACCGCGGGCGCCCCCATCGCCGCGGCGATGCACGTCATCATGGCGACCATCCGCGCCACGGGCCCCGGCGACCGCCGGCCGGCGAAGGTGAACGCCAGGATCCCCCCCGCCAGCGCGGCCCACGCGGCGAGCATCGCGGCCACCGCCGCGACGATGTCGATCGGCCATCCCGCCAGCACCACCATCGGCCAGACGACCATCTGCACCGGCGCGAGGACGACAAACAGGTCCGCGAGCATCGCTCGCAGCGGCCGCTTCTCGGGGGCGGCCTGGCTCAGGCGCGTCATCGGCCATAGCACGCAGATCCCCGCGGCGATCACCACCAGCAGCGTTCGCGCCGCCGGCGAATAAGTGGTCGCCGAGATCACCGGCAGCCGCGTCAGCCACAGGATGCTTCCTGCCACCGCCGCCAGCACGTACAGGGACCAGAAGAACGCGAAGATCCGCGGCTCGCCACGCCGGTGTGCCCACGGATCGACCGGCTTCGCCGGCGCGGGGGCGGTCGTCCCCGCGGGCTCAGCGGTGGGCGACTCGGCGGGCTCGGCCTGCTCGGTCGGATCCTCGGCTTCAAGTTCGCTGTCGTGGTCCTCGTACAGCGCGGCGAGGAGGGCCTCGCGATGCGGGTCGTGGTCCGGCGCGATCGAGGGAGAGGAGAGGTCGGCAGCGTCCGTCTCCAGGCCCGCGGCGTGCTGCCGCGGCAGCGCTGGTCCCGGCGGCGGCGCCAGCGGGTCGAACGGCTCGTCCCCGGCGGCGTTTTCCCGCGGCCCCGGTTCCTCCGTCTGCCGCGAAGGTGTGGAGGACGCGGCGGCAGGAGTGGGGGAGGTGGGGTGGCTGGGGGGCGGATCGGGTTGGGTCGGCTCGTCCATCACCGGCCGGACTGTACCGCTCCGTTGTCCACGAAGACATCCTTGAACCGGATGTCCAGGTGCGTTTGGCCGGCGTCGATCCACCCGTGCTGGGCGACGACGTTGTCGATGTGGCGGATCTTCATGGCCGTCGTGGCCTCCCCCGGCAGCGGCGAGTCCGCCGGTCCGCCCCAGCGGATCCGCCCGCCGGTCTTCTTCGCCACGATGGTCAGTTCACGCCGGTTCTTCGGGAGGTACTCCGACACGTCCACCGCGGCGATCTGCTTGTACCACGGGCGAGAGGAGAGCGTCGTCAGCAGCCGCAGCCCGGCGTGAACGTCCGGCCCGGCCCAGACCTCGCCGAGCCGTTCAGGCCGCCGCTGCGACGCCCCCACGATCACGGGGAACCCGGAGGTCCCGGCGCCGTAGGGCATGTCGAGCAGTTCGCCGCGGTAGGTCACGAGGTGGTCGGTGGTCCCGTCGCGGACGGCCGCGAAGGGCACGCGCCACTTCCCCTCCACGCGCACCACGCCCGCGCTCTCCCGCCGCAGCACCGGGCCCTCGGCGAACCATCCGGTCCGCGCGAGCGCCTCGCGGGCCCGCGCGAGCGATTCGGCGTCGAACGGGTCCGCCGTCAGGCGGTTGAGGGCCAGCGCGGTGAGCTGGTGCTGCGTCCTGGGGTCGAGCCACGTGCCGGTCCGGCTCTCCCCATCCGGGCCGGCGGCCAGAGGGGGCCAGTCGAACTTCACGCTCACCGGCTCGCGGACGACCTCCGCCGCTCTGGCCCGCAGCGTGCTCCGTCCGCCGACCAGCCCGATCGCCATCACCAGGAAGAGCGCAATCGTCGTCGTCGTCGCCATCACTCGCGCGACCTTGGCCCGTTCGGGGAGCCAGGCGCGCCGCTCCGCTTTCGTGCTGTTCTTCGATTTGCGTGCCATGCGGTCAGGGAAAGGGGTGCGGTTGGGGGTGCGAGAGGTGAGACATGCAACGGCCGGCGGGTTCAGCCGGCGGCGGCGCGTGCGTCGCGCACGGCCATGTCAACCAGCCGGGCGCACAGCGCCGGCAGCGGGATGCCCGCGTGCGCCGCGGCCATCGGCACCAGGGAGTGGCCCGTGAACCCCGGCAGCGTGTTGATCTCCAGCAGCCAGGCCGTTCCCGCGGCGTCGAGGATGAAGTCCGCCCGCGCCAGGTGCCGCACGCCCAGCGCGCGGGCCAGGCTCGCGGCGTGACGCTTGATCGTCTCGTCCATGCCGGCGGGCAGGTCCGGGTCAAGGATGTACCGCGTGTCGTCGCGGTGGTACTTCGCCTCGTAGTCGTACAGGCCGTCGGCGGGCTGGATCTCGATGACCGGCAGGGGCTCCCCGTCGAGCAGGCCGACGGTCAGTTCGCGGCCCTGGATGCACGGCTCGACCATGTACGCCCGGCGGATGCCGCGGGAGAACTCCGCCGCGATCTCGATCCTCGCGGCGGCCCACTGGCGGTCGTCGCGGCAGACGTACAGGCCGATCGTGGAACCTTCGTGGACGGGCTTGACGACCACCGGGAACTCGAGCGGGCAGACCGGGTCGCGGGGGTCGAGCGCAAAGGTGACCGTCGTCGGGATCCCCTCCCGTAGGGCGGCGAACTTCGTGGCGACCTTGTCCATCGCCCATCGCGCGGCGGCGGCGCCGCTGCCGACGAAGGGCCGGCCGTCCGCTTCCAGCAGGTCCTGCAGCGGCCCGCCCTCGCCCCATCCGCCGTGCAGGACCGGGAAGACGACCTCGCCCGGGAGCGAGCGGAGTTCGTCGGCCGTCAGCCGATCGATGGTCCGCCGGTGCACCTGGAACCGGCCGGACGACTCGAGGGCGTCGCCCACGGCCTTCGCGCTGGCGAGGGAGACCTCACGCTCCGCATCCGGCCCGCCCCCGAGCACCAGCACCGACGTCCGCTTCCCGCTCACATCTCCCTCCGCCAGATGACGACCTCGGTCTCCAGCGTGACGCCGAAGGTCTGCAGCACCTTGTCGCGCACGTCGTCGATCAGGGCGAGGATGTCGGCGGCGGTGCAGCCGCGGCGGGCCGTGAAGAAGTTCCCGTGCCGCTCGCTGACCGTCGCCCCGCCGACGCGCATCCCCTTGCACCCCGCCTTGTCGATCAGCATCCCGGCCGAGACGCGCGCCCCCGCAGGCCCCACGTGCGGGATCGCGTGCTTGAGCGTCGGGTTCTTGAAGATGCACCCCGCGGAGTTCTCGCCCAGCGGCTGCGACTTCTTCTTGTAGGCCATCACCTCGCGCAGGCGGGCCCGCAGCGCCGCCGGGTCGTCCCGCCGGAGTTTCAGTTCCACCCCCGTCACGATCACGCCTCCCGCCCCGCCGAGCCCCGACCGCCGGTAGCCGAAGTCCACGGCGTTGCGGCTGAACGTCACCGGCACGCCGTCGCGGTCCAGCGCGTGCACCTTCGTCACCACGTCGCACAGTTGGGCGAACGTTCCCCCCGCGTTCATGACCACCGCCCCGCCCATCGACGCCGGGATCCCCCCGAGCCCCTCCAGCCCGCCCAGGCCGCGGCGGACCGTCTCGGTGATGAGTTTCGGCAGGTTCGCCCCCGCCCCCGCGTAGACCCGCCCGGTCTCGCCGTCGATCTCCACGCGCCCCAGGTCCCCCTTGCCCATCGCCACCACCAGTTCGCCGACGCCCTCGTCGGCGACGAGCAGGTTCGCGCCGTCTCCGAGCACGCGCAGCGAGCGGTCGATCTCCAGGCACCGGCGCAGGTCGTCGATCGTCTCGGCGCGGGCCAGCCGATCCGCGCCGCCGCCGACGCCGAACCATGTCGGGATCGCGGCGTTGTGCTCGATGATCAGTTCGGAGAGGTTGGTGGGCATGGGAAAGACCAACGTGGAAAAGCGAAACGTGGAAAGCGGGAAGTGGGGTCGAGCGGCGCGGGAGGCCGGCGCCGCCGCGGTCAACACCTGCTCATGTCACCGTTCCATTTCTCCCCGCCGCTTCCAGGAACCCTCTCGCCACCGAGTCCACCGGCCCGGCTCCCATGACCACCAGCAGGTCCCCCGGCCGGCAGACCACCTGCAACTGCTCGATGATCGCCTCGAACGGGTAGAGGTGCATCGCCTGCTGGCCCTTGGCCCGCAGCCGGTCCACCAGGTCCGCCGCGGAGACCTTGTGCTTCTCGGCGATGGAATCCCGCACGAAGTAGATGTGCGGCACGATGACGATGTCGGCCGCGCTGAAGGCCGTGGCGAACTCCTCGAGCAGGTGCCGCGTCCGCGAGTGCTGGTGGGGCTGGAAGACGCAGATCAGCCGCCCGCCGCGGGCCTCCGGCTTCTCGAAGTCGCGCAGGGCCCGCAGCGTCGTGTCCACCTCCGTCGGGTGGTGCCCGTAGTCGTCGTACACCTTGACCCCGCCGCACTCCCCCAGGTACTCCGTCCGCCGCTTGAGCCCGCGGAACTCGCCGAGGCTCGCCCCCACCCGCGCCGGGTCCGCGCCCACCAGGCACGCCAGCGCGCACGCCGTCGCCGCGTTCATCGCGTTGTGCTCCCCCGGCAGGCGCGTCACCCATGCGGCGACCAGCCCGTGCCCCTTGCGCACCAGCGCCGTCTCGCGCGTCGCCGGCTCGTACCGCACGGACCAGTCCGCCCCCGGCGAGAACCCGATCGTCTGCACGTCGCACGCCAGCCCCGCCGTCACCTCGCGGCGGTGCGCCCCCTTGTCCGCGATCAGGAGCACGCCCCCCTCCTCCGCCGGCGGGATGAGCCTGGCGAACTGGTGGAACGCCTCCACCACGGCGTCGAGCGATCCGTAGATGTCGAGGTGGTCCGCTTCCACCGCCGTGATCACCGCGATGCGCGGCCGGAAGTTGTGGAACGACCGGTTGAACTCGCAGGCTTCCGCAACCAGCAGCCCCGGCTCGCCGGCCAGATCGCCCGTCGGGATCCGCGCCGCCCCCAGCCGGAAGCCGGCTCCCCCCTTTCCGCCGCAGCCCCCGCTTGAGGCCAGTTGCGTGCAGCTCGCTCCCACGATCACGGTGGGATCGAGGCCCGCGTCGGCCAGCGCGACCCCCAGCATCGCCGTGGTCGTCGATTTCCCGTGCGTCCCCGCCACCGCGATCCCCGTCGTCCCCACCATGCACCGCCCCAGCGCCTCCGCGTACGTCAGGTGCGGCACGCCGCGGCGATCCGCCTCAAGCAGCTGCGGGTGGTCCGGCTTGATCGCCGCCGACGCCACCACCAGGTCGCACGCCTCCGGCAGCCACGCCCGCGACTGATCGAACCCCACCTCGATCCCGTCCGCGATCAGCCCCTCGGTGAAGGGCGACTCGTGCACGTCGGACCCGGAGACGGACGCTCCCCGCGCTCGCATCATCCGGGCCAGGCCGCTCATCCCGCAGCCGCCGATCCCGATCATGTAGACGTGCTTGCCCGCCAGGTTCAGCCCCTCGCCCGCGACGACCCCGCCGGCGGCGCGCCGGGCCGGCGCGGCCATCGGCAGCGGCGCGGGGGGGACCAGCGGCAGCGGGGTCGCAGCCGGCGTGGCGGGGACGACCAAAGACGGATCGGGGTGGCCCGGGGGCATCGTTCAGAGCGTATCGGCCGCTTGGCCCGCGCGGCGTGAGCGGACCGGCCGGACGCCCCCGAGAGGGGCGTAGGAGGGACGTGTTCGTCTGCCGGGGCGGCTAGTGTTGGGGCCGAACCAGCACAGGAACCCGGATGATCCCCCCGACCCTGCCATACAAGATCGCCTGCCTCTGCGACCTTCGCGATGAACGTGGCCGGATCCTTCTCCTCCGGCGTCTGAAGGCTCCCAACCAGGGCCTCTGCTCACCCATCGGCGGCAAACTCGACATGACCACCGGCGAGTCGCCCGCCCAGTGCGCCAGGCGGGAGATCCTCGAGGAGGCCGGGATCGACGTCCCGATCGAGCGCCTGCACCTCATGGGCCTGATCGCCGAAACCGCCTTCGAGGGCCGCGGGCACTGGCTCCTCTTCTACTACCGCGTCCTCGGCGCTGTGAAGGTCGAGCCCCGCGAGATGCGGGAGGGGAAACTGGAGTGGTTCGAGCCCGACGAGATCGACTCCCTTCCCCTTCCCCAGACCGATCGGCGCATCATCTGGCCGCTGGTCCGGAAGGCCGAGGCCCGCACACGGACCGGCCCGGATGGGGAGGCACGCCCGGGTTTCTTCGCCGTCCACATCGACTGCACCGGCGGCGACGATCGCATGACCTGGACGGTCGAGCAGGAGGATTGATGTGGCGCGGGCCTCATGCCCGAGCCTCCGTGTTCGTCCCGCTCTGCATCGCCCTGTTCCCCGGTGTGCTGCGCTGACGGCTCCGCGTCACACCAGCCCCCCCGCCCACGCCCCCACAAGAAACAGCCCGATCCCCAGCGCGTTTTGCGCGGCGATGTTCCCGGCCGCGGCGAGGTACGCCCCGCTGCGGATCAGTTGCCCCGTTTCGAACGAGAACGTCGAGAACGTCGTGAACGCTCCCAGGAACCCGACGAGGAGCACCTGCCGCGTCTGCGGTGAGATGGCCGCCCGCTCCTCCGCCAGCGACCAGATCACCCCGAACAGGAACGACCCGAGCGCGTTGACCGCCAGCGTTCCCGCGGGCAGGTGCGTTTCCGAGAGCCGCTGGGCGGCCCCGTGAAGCCCGAATCGTGCGAGGGTTCCCGCCGCTCCGGCGAGGGCAAGCATGAGAAGGTTCATGAGGGTTGCTTCCTGTGGATCGGCCGGTCCGTCGCGGCGGAACAGCCCACTGCGGGGGCGATCCTGCCCCCGATTTCAGGCGGGCTCGGGGCGTGCTGGGGTGGGGCCGGCAGCGGGTGGATTGTACCGTTCCGCGGCACAAACGGCCCGAGCGGCGGATCGTCCCCCCGCCGATGGACGAAGATGTACTTGGGGGTCGGCGCAGGGGGAGCGGCGTGGGGCGGACCCGGTGAGCGGCCCTGTAGCGCCCCAGAGGGAAAGGATGACGCGGCCGGTTTCGAGGCCCTATCTATAATCGAGCCCAGGAGGCGTGTAGTGACGGTTCGGAGAGGAGCCAGCACCATCAGCCCGACGCGGTCCCTGTTCCGACTCGCCGCGGCATTTGCGGTGCTGGTGCTCTGCTTCCTCCCCTCGTTCCCCGTCGTCACCGCCGCCGGCCCCTACCAGGCGTCGGGGGGGCAGCCCGCGGCCCCGGGGCCTGCTTCCGCCATCCCCGCCGCGCGCAAGGCGAAGAACGTCGTCATCATCACGATCGACCGGGCGATCGACCCCCTGATGGCCCGGAGCGTCGCCCGGCGGATGGAGGAGGCCGAAGCGGCCGGCGCCGACGCCATCGTCTTCGAACTCAACACCCCCGGCGGGGACCTCGGCGCGGTCCGCGAGATCTCCGCGATGATCAAGCGGTCGAAGATCCCCAACACCGTCGCCTGGGTGAACCCCATGGCCTACTCCGGGGGGGCGGTCATCGCGCTGGCCTGCCGCGAGATCGTCGTCTCCGACCACGCCGCGATGGGCGACGCCGCGATCATCGCCATGAGTTTCGGCTTCATGAACGAGCGGCTCGGCGAGACGGAGCGGCAGAAGTTTCTGGGGCCTCTGCTTCTTGAAGTCGTCAACTCCGCCCGGCTGCGCGGCTACGACGAGCGCCTCGTCCAGGCCTTCATCAGCCGCGGCGTGGACCTCATCCTCATCCGCAACACCCACACGGGCGAGCAGCTCTTCATCTCCAAGGAGGAGTACCGCCGCCTGTTCGGCGAGGATCCGCCCGTCGCCGCCCCGACCATCCCGGCCGCCTCCGGCGGCATCTCCTATCACCAGGAGACCGGGGGGATGACTCCGCCGGTTGGCGAGGGGCAGGTCGGCGGCTCGCGGCACGGGACCACCAACCCGGCCCCGATGCTCCCCGTCCCGGGTGACGACACCTTCGAGCCCGCGATCCCGAATCTTCCTGTGGAGGTTGTCTCCGAGGTTCGAGCCCAGCTCGATCGTCCGAGCCAGCGTCCCCAGGTCACTCCGCAGACCGCGGACCAGTGGGTCTGGGTCGAGAACGTCGCCACCGGCGAGGGGATCCTCACCCTGTCCACGGACGAGTTGCTCCGCTACCGCCTGGCCGCGGAGACGATCAACTCCGACGAGGAACTCGCCACCTTCTTCGGGGCCCAGAACCTCGCCCGGCTCAACGAGTCGTGGTCCGAGCGCATGGTCGTCTTCCTGACCAGCACACTGGTCCGCGGCGTGCTGATCGTCGTCTTCCTCATCGCCCTGTTCATCGAGATGACCCACCCGGGGCTCATCCTTCCCGGCACCATCGCCGCTCTGGCCCTGGTCGTCCTGATCGCCCCGCCCTTCCTGAACAACATGGCCTCGTGGTGGGAGATCGCGGCGATCCTCGCCGGGATCGCCTGCATCGCGGCGGAGATCTTCATCTTCCCCGGCTTCGGGGTCTTCGGGGTCCTGGGGATCGTGCTGCTCTTCGGCGGCCTGCTGGGCACCTTCACCGGCAGCGGCGGCCTCTTCCCCGATTCCCCGCAGGGGCAGCAGGACCTGATGTACGGCGTCGCGACCCTCGTCGTCTCGACCGTCACCGCCGGCATCCTCGGCTACGTCATCGTGCGCCACCTCGGCTCGCTTCCGGTCGTCGGCCGCATGGTCCTCCAGGACGTGCCGACGGAGGACGAGGCATCCGGCGGCATGCTCGAGGCGATGGACCCCGCCCCTGCCCCCGGCGTCCACGTCGGCGCTGAGGGCGTGGCCCTGACCCCGCTCCGGCCGGCCGGGCGCGTGCAGGTCGGCGATGAGATCATCGACGTCGTCGCCGAGGGGGGCTTCGTCCCCGCCGGCGCGACGGTCCGCATCATTTCCATCAGCGCCTTCCGCACCACCGTCGAGCGAGCGGGCCCCTCCGCCCGTGACGGCGACGGCCCCCGCCCCGACGCCGCGCCGGGGACGCAGCCCGGCGCAGGGGACCCAGTCGCATGAACGAGATGCTCCTGCTGGGCCTGGGCCTGCTGGGCCTCGCCCTGCTCCTGATCGTCATCGAGGTCTTCGTCCCTTCCGGGGGCGTGATCTCCCTTGTGGCCGCGGTCGTCGCCATTACCGGCGTCGTCGTCCTCTTCCGCGTCAGCGTCGCCTGGGGGCTCTCGGGCATCCTGACGCTGCTGATCCTCGGTCCGCTGTCGGCCTTCTTCGCCCTCCAGATACTGCCGAGCACGCCGGTGGGGAAGAAGCTCCTTTTCGGCGAGGCGGGGCAGGAGCAGCCCGTCCTCTCCGACGGCGCCCTTCACACCCCGGACCACCTCGTCGGCGCCGAGGGCGTCGCGATCACCGAGCTTCGCCCGGTCGGCGAGATCCGCATCGGCGATGAGCGGATCGACGCCGTCTCGGAGCACTCGTTCATCAAGGCTGGGGCGAGGGTGCGCGTCACCGCGGCGGAGCCCAACCGCGTGCGGGTCCGCCCGATCGCCTGATCGCTCGATCCCCGATCAACCTGTTCGGCCACATTCCCGCGCCCCCGGGGCCGCGGCGCTGTCCGGCTATACTCTCCGTGAGCCGGAGGATGACCCCACGCGGGCTCGGGGCCCGCGTTGGCGCACAGGAGAAGCCGGCGGATAGGTGCTCATCATGCCGCCACTTGTCATTGCCATCCTTGTCGTCGCGATCGTCGTTGCGCTGATCTTCTTCGTCATCATCGGTCAGTTCATCACCCTCTACATCCAGGCTCTTCTCAGCAACGCCAAGGTCGGGATGATCGAACTCGTCGGCATGAAGCTCCGCAAGGTGGACCTGCGGACGATCGTCCTGAGCCGCATCCGCGCCGTGAAGGCCGGCCTCCACGACGTCACCACCGCGCGGCTGGAGACCCATTACCTCGCCGGCGGCGCCGTCCCCCGGGTCATCTCGGCGCTCATCGCCGCCAAGGGCGCCAAGATCCCCCTGGACTGGGACACCGCCACCGCGATCGACCTCGCCGGGCGCGACATCCTCGACGCCGTGCAGACCTCCGTGAACCCGAAGGTCATCGACTGCCCCAGCCCCACCAGCCCGCGCCCGACCGTGGACGCCGTCGCCCAGGACGGCATCCAGCTCCGCGCCAAGGCGCGCGTGACCGTGCGGACCAACCTGAAGCGGCTCGTCGGCGGCGCCACCGAGGAGACCATCATCGCCCGGGTCGGCCAGGGCATCGTCTCCACCATCGGCTCGGCCCTCAACCACAAGCAGGTCCTCGAGAACCCGGACGAGATCTCCAAGAAGGTCATGGAGTCCGGCCTCGACGCCGGCACGGCCTTCGAGATCCTGTCCATCGACATCGCGGACATCGACGTCGGCGACAACATCGGCGCCAAGCTCCAGCAGGACCAGGCCGAGGCCGACAAGAAGCGCTTCCAGGCCGAGGCCGAGAAGCGCCGCGCCCTCGCCCTGGCCCTCGAGCAGGAGAACCGCGCCAAGATCGAGGAGAACAAGGCCCTCGTCGTGCTCGCCGAGGCCGAGGTCCCCAAGGCGATCGCCGAGGCCTTCCGCAACGGCAACCTCGGCATCATGGACTACTACCGCCTCCGCAACCTCCAGGCCGACACGTCGATGCGCTCCGCGATCGCCGGCGAGGGCGGCAACTCCGCCCCGCGCATCGGGGAGTGAGTTCTCGTTCCTCCGCGCAAGCAGCGCCGTGATCGGGGCCGCGGCCTCATCCCGCCGCGGCCGCCCGTCTCAGCAGCGTTCGGACGCCGACGAACAGCCCGTCGTGCGTGGGCGCGCCAGGGCCGGCCATTGCGGGCTGCGCCGCATCAAGGTCCACCGGACGCACGCTGGTGTTCATCGCCGTCTCCAGCCGGCGCGTTGCTCCGAACCCCGTCGGCGTGCGCGCGGCCGCCGTCCCCATCCCCTGGCCGATCAGTTCCCACGGCTGCGGCGCCGGGACATCGCCGATGTAGAACACCGTCCCCGCCGGGATCTCCGCGATCGCTCCACCGTTGACCGGCGCGTACGACGAGCGAGGAAAGATCGCGGTGAGCCCCCCGCTCCGCCGCGCGAAATGCCCATCCGGGAGCTGGTAGACGTTCGAGAAGTCGTCGCTGAGCCGCAGGTCCACGCTCAACTCGCGCAGGCTCATCCGAAGCGGGTCCGTATCGCCCACCACCGGATCGACGCGCCGGAACGACGACGGGTCGAGCACCGGCGGGCCGGCCGGCCGGATGTCGGGCTGCGCCCCGGCGTGCGCCGCCAGGATCGCCGCCGCCGCTGCGCCCAGCCCCCGCCGGATGCCGCCCCTGCCGACTCGCGTCTCAGTGTCCACGGTTCTTCGCCTTTCTCACCGGAGCACGATCTCGAAGGGGACCACCAGCCCCGCCTCGGGATCCATCGGGTCCAGCGCCTCCAGCGCCCGGCCCCTGGCCCGCCAACTGAACACGCAGTTCAGGATCGGCTCATCGATCACCGCGATCCCGGTCCGCTTGACAAACTCCACGTCCGTCACCCGCCCCTGCCGGTTGAACGTCGCCAGCACCCGGACCCGTCCCGGCGGGGCGATCACCTGCGAGTAGAGGCTCAGCCTCAGGTGCCGCGTCTCGATCTCGAGCCCCTCCGCCGCGGCCGGGCGTCCCGGGTGCACCACCACCGGCTTCTCCAGCGCGAATGGGTCCGATTCACGGGGGCTCTGCTCGGCAGTAGGCTCTCTCGGTACGGGGGGGGCTGCTGCGGACGCGGGGGCCGGTGCGTGAGTCGCCGCCTCCGTCCCCGCCCGCTCCGCCTCGCGCACTTCCTCCACCGGCGTTGATTCCGGTCTCGCGGCCGCCAGCCCCTTCAGGACCGCCTCCACGATCGGCGTGGCCCGATCCCGTAGCGCCTCCGCCAGGGTCAGCGGGTTCGCGACGGGCCTGGGGGCCGCTTCGGCCGTGACCATCGCGGCCGCGGGTTGTTCCCCCTCGGCCTCCTCTGGTCTTGGGCTGGACCCATTTTGTTCGGTGCTGGATGTGCCTTCGGCGTGAATCTGGGCGACTTGGGGGGGCGGCGACGGCGCATCCCGAGTCAGCGCGGGCTGTTCCGTGTCCGCCTCCGGGGCCGAATGCGGCGTGGGGGTCTCGAAGCCGATCCACGTGATCGTGGCCGCGTTCGACCGCTCGATCCCCAATCGGACTCTCGGTTTCTCCGGCTCAGGAACGACCGGCGGATTCGCCGCCAGGTCGTCCCTTGTTTCGGGGGATTCTGTGGGTTGCACTCCGGAGATCCCAGCGACCACCACCACCGCCGCGGCAATGTGCAGCAGCGGGCTGAGCCCCAGCGCGAGCCAGAGTCGTCCGGAACCTGCTGACCGGCCCATACCGAACCGTATTCACCGCCCCGGAATCTCGCCGGGAGGTCAGGTCGGTTCGTCCAAGTGCCGATAGCCAAGGTCTCCGCCGCCGCCTCGTGCGGGGCGGCCCCACGTTGGAAGTGAGAAGGAGGGGGGGCGCGGGAGGCGACGGGCCCCACGCGACGAAACGATTGCCCGGTACCCCGGGCGGGTTCCTGAGGAGAATCTCATGACGAATCGGTGGCTGACAGTCGGCGCGGTGCTCGCGGTTGCGGGTTGTGCTCTCGCGCAGAATCAGAACAACCCGAACCCTTCGAGCACGCGGCAGCCGTCGGCGGTCTCTCAGGCGGCGTCTGAGTCCGGCCGGCAAGCCCAGCCGTTCGTGCGTCCTGACTACATGCCCCGGCTCATGGTCGGCGACAAGGCCCCCGGCCTGTTCATCGATACCTGGGTCAAGGGCTCGCCCATCAGCGGCCTGGAGAAGGGCAAGGTCTACCTCGTTGAGTTCTGGGCGACCTGGTGCCTCCCCTGCCGCGACTCCATGGACCATCTGACGCGCGTCCAGGCCCGCTACAAGGATCGCGGCCTGACGGTCATCGGCATCTCCAGCAGCGAGCGCAACGGCCTGGAGGACGTCGTTCCCTTCGTCAACGAGATGGGCGACAGGATGGGCTACACCGTCGCCTGGGACGACGGCGGCAAGACCGACGCCGCGTGGCGCAAGGCCGCGGGTCAGACGGGCATCCCATCCGCGTTCATCGTGGACCGCGACGGCTTCATCGCCTGGGTCGGCCACCCGGCCTATCCCGCGGGCGAGATGGACGAGGTTCTGTCGCAGGTCCTCTCCAACACCTTCGACCTCTCCCTCGCGGCCGACCGCGAGCGCGCCGGCGCGGAGATGATGCACCGCGCCCAGGTGCTCTGGAGCGAGGGCGAGTACCGCCTGGCCCTGGATGTTCTCGGGGGGCTGGTCACGCTGAATCCGAAGCGTTACTCCAGCGCGGCCCTGCAGAAGATGCAGGGCCTGCTCGTGCAGCTCAAGGACACCGAAGCGGGCTACGCCTGGGCCAACGAACTGATCGACACCCACTACAGCAACAACGCCGGCGTCCTGACGGAGATCGCGTGGACGATCCTCGAGGCCCCCGGGCTCGAGCAGCGCGACCTGTCGATCGCCTTCCGCGCCGCGCAGCGGGCCTTTGACCTGACCAAGGGCGAGGACCCCGCCGCCCTCGACACGCTCGCCCGCGTCCACTTCGCGCGGGGCAACACCGAGGAGGCCTTCGCCCTCCAGACCCGGGCCGCCGAGCTGGTCACCGACGAGCGCATGAAGGACCTCGTCAACGGCCGCCTCGAGCAGTACCGCCAGGCCGTCGTCGAGACGAAGTGATCCGCTTCCGGTCGGGCTCACGGCGGTGCAACGCCGCCGTCATCGCCGATCAATCCCGCCTCTTCGCCGCCGCCCCCATCGCTGGGGGCGGTTTTTCGTTCCGGTCCGCCGGGGCGGCCCACCAGGGCGAAGTCGCGGATCCCGGCCGCGCTCAGCCGGTCCACCACCTCCAGCAGCACGCCGCTGCGTCCCTCCGTGTCCGCCGCGATCAGCAGCGCGGCCCCTGGGTTGGCTTCCCGTCGCCGGCGCACGCGCGCCGGGATCTCGTCGATCTCCACTTCCTCCCCGTCCACGTAGCACCGCCCCTGGGCGTCGAGGGTCAGCGTGACGGCGGCCCCTCCGCGCGCCTCCTCCGCCGCGCCCAGCCCCGGCAGCGAGACCCCGAGCACCTCCGCCCGCACCATCAGGACCAGCGAGAAGACGAAGAACGTCAGCAGCAGGAAGATCACGTCCAGCAGGGGCGTCATGTCCAGCCGGACTTCGGGGCTCGTCCGCCGGATCCGTCTCACCGCGCGGCCCTCTCGTACGCCCGCCCGGCCCAGACCGTCGGCCGCCGCGCCGCCAGGTCCGCCGCGGCGTCCCCGAGAATTTCCGCCGTCATCCATGCCCCGATCGGGAAGAACACCCCCGCCGCCAGCGGCGTCCGCGCCGCCCTGAGGACGCCGACGATCGACGCGGCGTACACCGCCAGCGCCGCGATACCGGCGATCATCGCGGCCGCCGCCAGGGGCGCTCCTTCACTCTCGCCCCCGCGCCACAGCGACCACCCCCACGCTGCTCCAGCGGCCGCGGAGATCGGGAGCACCGCCCCGACCAGCCGCAGCCGCCACGACGCCCGGCGCAGGCGGGACAGTTTCAGGTTCGCCGCCTCCGAGAAGATCCGCTTCCACCCGCGGCGGAACGACGCCCAGTCCCGGTACATCCGGCAGTGCAGGAGCCCGTCGGCCAGGACCACGCCGATGTTCAGCCCATTGCGGTCGGCCACGCGCGCGATATGGACGTCCTCGAAGATCTGCTCCTTCACGCTCTCGTGCCCCCCGATCCGCTCGTACGCCTCCCGCCGGAAGAGCATGAACTGTCCGTTGGCGAAGGGGCGCCGCTTGCGCTGCGAGTTGGCCTTGCGGATCGGGTACTGCCGGATCAGCTCCAGGCACACCGCCGGCTGAACGACCCACTCGAACCACGTCTTGGTGCGCTGCGTGCTCAGCAGGCTCAGCAGGTCCAGCCCGCGCTCCTGCATCAGCGCCGCCGTCGCCCGCACGCAGGCCGGGTCGAAGATCGTGTCCGCGTCCGCGAAGAGCAGCAGGTCGGCCCACGGCCGCGCCGCCGAGCGCTGCAGCGCCGAGCACATCGCGTGGACCTTCCCGCTCCACCCCTCCGGGCACGAGGCGATCTCGATCACCTCCACCCGACCGTCCCCCGCGAAGGTGCGCTCGACGATCTCCTTCGTCCGATCCGTGCACCGATCCAGGGCGAAGAGCAGCCGCAGGCGGTCGCGCGGGTAGTCCTGCGCCGCCAGCGATTCGGCCAGGCCCCCGATCACCGCCTCCTCGTTGTGCGCCGGGACCACCACGAGCACCCGGGGCGCACCGCCCCCGCCCGACCGGAGCCCCGCTCTCGCCGTGGGGATCTGGCGGGCGGTGAGCGCGATGTGAGCCAGGATCACGCCCCAGTACGCCATCACGACGACCGAACACCCGATGAGCGCGGCTAGAGCGAGGGTCGTCCACAGGGGCATGAGCGGCATTCCAACTTTCCACCCGCGCCCCGCCCATCGGCGACGCCCGTACACTAGGGCGATGCGCCGAGGTGACGATAGTACGAACGCGGGGCGGCTGGGCCGGCGCGGCCTTCCCCACGGCGGGCCACCCTCGCAGGACGTCGCGTACATCTTCACACGGGACGCCATCCGGGAGCTCGACCGCCTCGCCGTCGAGGAGTTCGGCATCCCCTCGATCGTGCTCATGGAGAACGCCGCCATCGGCCTCGCCGGCGGTGCGGCGGAGTTCCTCGACGGCCCGGTCGGGCCGGGCGACGCCGCCGGCGGGGGGGATGGGGCGGGGAGCGGCGGCAGTGGGGGGGTTCTCGTCGTCGCCGGCCGCGGCAACAACGGCGGCGACGGCCTCGCCGCCGCCCGGCACCTCCACAACGAGGGGCGGCGCGTCGCCATCGTTCTCGCCGCCCCGCCGGAGACCTACACCGGCGACGCCGCGGTCAATCTTCGCATCGCCACCGCCATGGGCCTGCCCATCCACGTCGCCGGCCCGGACTTGGCGCGAGACGCCATCGACGCCGCCATGGCCGAACTCGAGGGCGCCGATGTCGTCATCGACGCCCTTCTGGGCACGGGCGCGACGGGCAGGATCACGGGCGTCTACGCGGACCTCATCGCCGCCATCAACGATCTGGGGCGCGACGGCGCGGCCGTCGTCGCCGCCGACCTTCCCTCCGGGCTTGACGCCGATACGGGCGACCCCCTGGGCGAGGGGGGGGATCCCGCGGTGCGCGCCGACCTGACGGTCACCTTCGTGGGCCTGAAGGAGGGGTTTCTCACGCTCGGCGCCCAGGAGTACCTGGGCGACATCGTCGTTGCCCCGATCGGGGCGCCCACCGCCCTGACGATCCGCCTCGGGCGTGCGGTCCCGGCCAGCGAGTACCCCGGCGAGGAGGCGGAAGGCCACGGCCGTGCCGGAGCCCCGGGCGAACCGGATGAGGGAGTTCCACGTCCGGATCGGGGGGGCAGGGGAGGTCGCGGCAAGCGAGGGGGAGGATCCGGAGGTGGCGGCGGCGGGCGGGGGCGCCCCCCGCGGGGGCCGCGCACCCAATGACGCTCCTCCCGCGGCCCCATTGACCCGGGCCCGGGAGGGGCGAAGCATGACGCGTTGCGGAGGATGGTCACATGGCCGTGCGGATGGAACTGTACCGCATCCTGATCCGCGAGCTCAACGACTATCAGATCATCGAGCTCCGCGAGGTCGCGCCCGCCGAGGAGCCGATCGACGGCGAGAAGGTCGGTGCGGCCGAGGGCGGGGCGGGATCGACGAGCAAGACCCAGACCTACTCCCAGGTCGAGGGGGGCCGGAGTTTCCCCATCGTCATCGGCCTCCCCGAGGCCCAGGCCATCGAGCGCCGCCTCAAGGGCATCCAGATCAAGCGTCCCCAGACGCACGACCTGCTGATGAACATCATCACGGCCCTGGGGGCGACGCTCGAGTCCATCACCATCAACGACCTCGCCGAGCACACCTTCTACGCCCTGCTCACGCTGCGGACGAAGGACGGCAAGATCCTCCAGATCGACTCGCGTCCCAGCGACGCCATCGCCCTGGGCATCGCCAACAACGTCCCCATCTTCGTCGAGGAGCACGTCCTCGACGCCGCGCAGAGCGACGAGAGTTGATGGACCCGCGCGTCGAGCCGTCGGTCTACCTGACCGCCGATGTTCCCCCTGTCGGCGGCGTGCTCCGCGAGCGTCCGGAGGATTTCTTCGTCGAGGAACTGCCTCTTTATGAGCCCTCCGGCCGCGGCGAGCATCTGTACCTCTTCGTCGAGAAGCGCAATCTGACGACCACCCAGGCGATCGCCGCCATCGCCCGCCACTTCCGGGTCCCTCACGGCGCCGTCGGTTACGCCGGTCTGAAGGACAAGCGGGCGGTCACCCGCCAGCTCTTCTCGGTCCATCTTCCCGGCAAGTCCGAGGCGGACTTCCCCGCCTTCGAGCATGATCGCATGGCCATCCTCTGGATGGACCGGCACGAGAACAAGCTCCGACGCGGCCACCTGGCCGGGAACCGGTTCGTCATCCGCATCCGCGGCGTGGACGCGACGAAGGTTGTGCACGCCCATCGCGTTCTCCGCACCCTCGAGCGGACGGGCGTTCCCAATCGCGCGGGGGAGCAGCGCTTCGGGTACCTGGGCCGCAACCACGAGATCGGCCGCGCCCTGCTCCTGGGCGAGCACCGCACCGCCCTGGACCTGCTCCTGGGCCCCTGCGAGGCCGCACCCGAATGGCAGGCCGAGGCCCGCCGCCTCTACGCCGAGCGAAAGTACGAAGCGGCCCGCGAGGCGTTCCCACCGACCGAGCGCACCGAGCGCCGCGCCCTGGCCGCGCTCGCCAAGGGCGACGGCCCCAAGCGCGCCATCGACACGATGGATGAACTGCAGCGCCGCTATTACATCACCGCGTTCCAGTCGGCCATCTTCAACGCCCTGCTCGATGACCGCCTCGCCGCCGGCGCTCTCGGCAGCCTTGAGGAAGGGGACCTGGCCTGGAAGCACGACAGCGGGGCGGTCTTTCCGGTCACCGCGGACGAGCTCGCCTCCGGATCTCTGCCGCCGCGGCTGGCCGCGCTGGAGATCAGCCCTTCCGGCCCGATGTGGGGCGCTGACATGACCCGTGCTTCCGGCCCCGTCGGCGAGCGGGAACTCGCGGCCCTGACCGCCGTGGGCGTCACGCCCGGCGACCTGGTCGCCTACGGCGAGCGCACGGGCGACCGCGTCGCGGTGCAGGGCGCCCGCCGCCCGATGCGCGTCCCTCTGAAATATCCCGATGCGGAGGGGGGCGTGGACGAGCGGGGCCACTACATCCGCTGCGTCTTCGAACTCCCCCGCGGCGCGTTCGCGACCGTCGTCATGCGGGAGATCATGAAGCCCGAACTCGCCGGTTCGCCGCCGCTTGATGCGGGTGATGAGGACTGACGAGTTCTCACCACGGAGGGCACGGAGGGGCACGGAGGAGAATCGAGATTGGGTTTCAAAGCAAGAGAGCCGCTGATCATCCGCGGCGATCCAGCGCGCCCACGCATCTTGCTCTTTCGCCCGCAATCCGATCCTGACCGATCAAAGCATGCATCGAGGGCGCAAGGATCTTCCCAACCGCTCCGTGTTCCTCCGTGCCCTCCGGGGTGAAGTTCTGAGAGAATCCCAAACATGTCCGATCCGCGAGTCTCCCTTGTCGTCTTCGATCTCGGCGGCGTGATCGTCCGCATCTGCCGTTCCTGGGCCGAGGGGTGCCGTGTCGCCGGCGTTCCCGTCCGGGCGGAGGAGCAGATGGGGACGCAGGAGATGATCGCCCGCCGGCGCGAGCTCACCCGCGCCTACCAGGAAGGCCGCATCGATTGCGAGGAGTACTTCCGCCGCGTCGCGGAATCGACCGACGGCCTCTACACGCCCGACGAGGTCCGCCGGGTCCACGACGCGTGGACCATGGACGAGTACCCCGGCGTCAACGCCCTGGTCCGCGCGCTGAAGGGCGCGGGCGTCGCGACCGGCGTGCTCTCCAACACCAACCACGCCCACTGGATGCGTCTGGCCCCGCCGCCGCATGTGGAGGCGGTCGAGTACCCCACGCCGCGGCTGGTGGATCACCTCCACGCCAGCCACCTTCTGGGGCTGAGCAAGCCCAGCCCTGAGATCTATCACCGCTTTGCGGAACTGACGGGCTACCGCGGCCGCGAGCGGGAGATCCTCTTTTTCGACGACCTTGAGGAGAACATCGCCGCGGCCCGGAGCGTCGGCTGGCGGGCCGTCCAGGTGGACCACGCCGGCGACACCGCCAGCCAGATGGCCCACATCCTTCGGGAGCACGGCCTGAGGTTTGATTGGCCGTGAGGGAGAGAGTTCAAGGCAAACCACAGAGGCTGAGAGGCACAGAGGGGGCACAGAGAAGAGAAGCAGGAACGCAGCGGTCGCGGAGGCAGCAGGGGGACGCAGAGAGGAAGAGCGGGGAGGAGTGAGGGCGTGACTCAAGAAGGCATGGATTGTCGGGCGTATCTATCCGTCCCAGGTCTTTTTTCTCGTCCTACTCTCTCTTCGGTTCTCTTCTCTCTGTGCCCCCCTCTGTGTCTCTGCGACTCTGTGGTGGCTCCTCTCTTCTTCGTGATTATCGAGAGCGGCCACGTCTGCGCTGCGCCGCGAGGACGAGCCCGAGCATCCCCACCGCCCCGGCTCCGGGCGCCGGCACTTGCGCATCGAGCCATGTCGTCAGCGCCCGCAGCGTCACCTGGGTCGCCAGGATTCCCTCCTCGACCGTCACGTTCTGGCCGACGTGGATGTGTCCGGCTCCGATGCACCACAGCGGGTCGTTCGGGTCCGCGTGCAGGCTCTGGTACCACGTTGCGTGGTACCCCGTGAACTCCGATACGAAACTCCCGCCGAACGTCGTGCTGAAGTCGTCGATGTACGACTGCGGCCCGACACCCGCCGCGTTCACCGCGTCGCGGATCTCCTCCATCGGAAGGGTTGAGTACCGGATCCCGTTGGGCGTCATCGTCGGGTCCGGCGGGCTCGGCGTCGGCTGGAACGGCGCCTCGTAGTCGTTCGTCCAGGTCGTGCGGTTGCGGTGCCTTGCCTCCAGTTCCCAGTCCTTCCATCCGTACTCGGCCCGCCCGCCGGTCCAGCTGAACGTGATGATCGCGATCGGCCGCAGCTCGTTGGCGATCCGCCAGAAGTCCTCCGACACCGCCTGGTAGTCCACCCGCATCTCCCCAACCCCCGGCTGCCCCACGCCGCCGCTGGGGAACGTCGGGAAGAACGAGTGGATGTCGTACCCGCGCCCTTCCCAGTCCTCGCCGATCCAGCCCGATGGGTTCAAACTCGGGTTCGTCGAGAACGGGCGGATCATCTCGTTGGTCGGCGGCCAGAACCCCGTGATCATGATGTTCCGCCGCGGCTGCCCGTGTGCTGGGACGCCCGCAGCCGCCGCCGTCACCACCGCCGCCGCGATGCACGTCCATCTGCTTGCCACACGAACCTCCAGTCTGAGCGATCTGCAGGACCCCTTGCAGGCGCAGCATACCGCGGATTCTCGCTGATGCGCCCGCCGTCCGCAGGATCTCGCGGCCGGACCACCCATCTTGACACGCTCACGCCATTGCCGGATCCTGCACGCTCCATGTCTGCTCCTGTTGCGCTGCTCCCGCTGCTCCTCCTTCTCGCTGCTCTCGCCGGTTGCGCCGGCCGGTCGAGCACCAGTGGTTTGGCGAGCGGTCCTGCCGCGGCCGATCCCCCGTGGCTTCTGCCCATGGGCATCGCCCGCTGGTCCGGGGACCCCCGCTCGCTCGTCATTGTCCGCGGCGATACCGGCGAGCCCGTCTCCTGGGCCGAGCTTGTCGAGGCTGCCGCGGGTGCGGAGGCGGTCCTCGTCGGCGAGTTGCACGGGCACAAGGTTGGGCAGGCGTTCCAGGAGGCACTCTGGACTGATCTTCTCAGCGCGGCCCCTGGCGCGGCCGCCGCGCTGGAGTTCTTCGAACGCGACCAGCAGAACGCGCTGGACGACTATCTCACCGGCGTGACGGACCACCCGGCGTTTCTTCGTGCGGCGAGGCGGAACCGGGGTAACTACCCGCCGGGCCACCGGGCGATCGTCGAGCGTTCAAAGGCCGCGGGGAGGCCGGTGATCGCCGCCAACGCCCCGCGCCGCTACGTCCGCCTCGCCCGGACCGACGGCTTTGACCGCCTCGAGGGCCTCACCCCCGAGCAGCGGCGTCTCTTCGTCATCCCGCGGCACCTCCCCGAGGGGCGCTACCGCGAGGAGTTCATGGCCCTGATGACCAGCGGCGGCCACGGCGACGCCCCCGACGCCGCGGCCGTCGAACGCGCCGAAGCCATGTTCCGCTCTCAGGCGACCTGGGACTGGACCATGGCCGATTCCGTCGCTCGTGCCTTGTCTGGCGGTCACCGGCCCGTTGTCCTCATCGTCGGTGCGTTCCATGTCGAGCACCGCGGCGGCGCCGTCCAGGCCCTCGACTTTCTCCGACCCGGAACGCGCACCGTCACGATGACGGTGGTGAGCGACTGGTCCGACACGCTCGCCGAGGGCGACCGCGGCCGCGCCGACTTCGTGGTCTTCATCGGGCCTGATGAGGCGCGGTAGTTACGCGCCCAGCACGTCGCGGTACGCCCGCTCGTTCTCGCCGTCGAAGCAGCAGACGATGATCCGCTGAGGCTTGCCCTCGTCCGTACCGCCGAGCACGCCGACGGCGATCTCCGCCGCCCGCCGCACCGGGAACCCGTACACTCCCGTGCTGATGCACGGGAAGGCGATCGACTCCACGCCGTGCGCCGCGGCGAGGTCGAGGCATGAGATGTAGCAGCGCCGCAGGGTCTCCTCCTCGCCGTCGCCGCCGCCGTTCCAGACCGGGCCGACGGTGTGGATCACGTACCGCGCCGGCAGGTCGAACCCGGGTGTGATTCTCGCCTCTCCCGGCGGGCAGCGAACACCATCCGCGTCCGCCGGCAGCGCCCGGCACGCCTCCATCAGCCGCGGCCCCGCCGCCCGGTGGATCGCCCCGTCAACACCCCCGCCTCCCCGGAGCCACTTGTTCGCCGCGTTGACGATGGCGTGCACCTCCAGGGTCGTGATATCCCCTCGGACGATCTCGACCGGCATCTCGCTTCCCCTTCGTGGGCGCTTCGTTCCCCCAGCCGCGGCCCGCTGTGCTACCCGATCCGCTCCTTCCCGCCCATGTACGGCCGCAGGACCTCCGGCACCGTCACGCTCCCATCCTCGTTCTGGTAGATCTCCAGGATCGGGATCAGGATCCGCGGCGAGGCCAGGACCGTGTTGTTCAGCGAGTGGCAGAACGTCGTCGGGCCCTGCCCCTTCTCCCCGCCGGGGCGGTAGCGCATGTTCAGCCGCCGGCACTGGTAGTCGTACAGGCGGCTCGCGGAGTGCGTCTCCCCGTACGCACCGGTCGGTGCGCCGTCCGGCCCGATCTCGCCGCGGCCGGGCATCCAGCACTCGATGTCCACCATGTCGGCGTTCTTGACCCCGAGGTCACCCGTGCAGCACTGCAGGAGCCGGTACGGCAGCCCGAGGCTCCGGAGCAGTTCCTCGACGTACGCGATCATCTGCCGGTGCCACCGGCGTGACTCCGCTTCGTCGGCCCGGCAGATCACCACCTGCTCCACCTTGTCGAACTGGTGGATCCGGTACAGCCCCGCCGTGTCCTTCCCGGCCGCGCCCGCCTCGCGCCGGAAGCAGGTGCTCACCGTCGTGTACCGCAGCGGCAGCAGGGCCTCGTCGAGGATCTCCCCCATGTGCAGGCCCATCAGGCCGACCTCGCCAGTCCCGGTCAGGAACAGGTCCTGCCCGCCGCCGGCGTCGGCTCCCTCCCCTTCCTCGTCCGCCGACCGCCGCTTCGACTCCTCGATGTGGTACGCCTGCTCCCGCCCAGCCGGGAAGAACCCCGTCCCCACCATCGCCTCCTCCTTCACCAGCACCGGCACGCTCATCGCCGTGAACCCGTGCTTGAGCGTCATGAAGTCGAAGGCGTAGCGCAGCACCGCGTTGTGCAGGAGCATCCCGTCGCCGGTCAGCACGTACGAGCGCGACCCCGCGAGCTTCACCCCGCGCTCGAAGTCCGCCAGCCCCAGGTCGCGCACGATCTGGATATGCGTTCTGGGCTTGAACCCGCGGTTCTCCTCGAAGCTCCTAGCCGTGTCGAAGTGGGGCGGGTTCCACCGCGAGATCTCGATGTTGTCCTCGCTCCCCTTCCCCCGCGGCACATCCGGGTCGGGCGGAAGCGGCACCTGCAGCAGCAGCGCCTCGAGTTCCGGCGTGACCCGCGCCAGTTCCGCCTCCAGCCCCTGGATCCGCTCCTTCAGCGCCGCCGGGCGAGACTTGAGTTCCTCCAGTTCCCGTTGGAGCCGCTCCCGCTCCTGACCCTCGGCCTTCTTGAGCTGGCCGCTCAGCCGCCCGATCTGCGGGCCCATCTCCTTTTCGATCCGCTTCTGCTCGGCGCGCAGCCCCTCCTGCTCGGTCATCAGCCCCCGCCGGCGCGCGTCCAGTTCCAGGATCCGGTCGATGTCCACGCTCACGTTCTTGAGCGCGGCGCCCTCACGAAAACGCTCCGGGTCTTCACGGAGTTGCTTCAGGTCGATCATGGCCCGCAGTGTACGACCCCCCCGGGTGGCACGCCTGCGCCGGCGCGGGCCGGGGCGCCCGGCCGCCCGGGGCGAAGGCCGGGAAACGTCCGGACCTCCGGGGCCCCCCGTGCTCGTTCCCCCGCCGGCGCCCCCTTGCCGCCCTCCGCCCTTCTCCCTGAAATGGGACCTGCCGCGGTCACACCGCGGCTTCTCAAGCGTCTGCCTATTGGTAGGATGAAGCCGGCCAGCCCACCGGCTCGGCGGTCGCCGAACCCGCCGCGGGGCGGCCGCGAAAACGTCACGTGGAGAGGGACCCGGGGGCCAGGAGTCGAGATGCCTCAGTATCAGCTCACGCCGCTGGGGGGGAAGGAGGGTCTGCAGAGCATCCCCATCGAGGGGCGGAGCGTGACCATCGGTCGCCACCCCGACAACGTCGTCCCCCTTCAGGATGAGTTGCTCAGCCGCTTTCACTGCGTCGTCGAGCCGAACGGCGCGGGCCTGAAGGTCCGCGACCTGGGTTCCCGCAACGGCACGAAGGTCAACGGCGTCAAGGTCACCGACGCCGAGCTCAACCCCGGCGACATCCTCCGCATCGGCTCCCACGAGTTCGTCGTCGAGGCCGAGGCGACGCTCAAGGAGCGTCAGGCCGACGCCCGGGCCCGCGCCGGGGCCTCCCAGCCCGCCTGGGCCGTGGACCTTCGCGAACTCATCGAACTCCTCCCCCCCAAGGGGGGCGTGGACGAGCCCATCAGCCTCGTGGACTCCCGCGGCAAGCCGACGATGGCTCTGGCCTCGGAGGCCCCCGGCCCCGTGGCGCTCCGCCTCCTGCTGATCGCCGCCTCCAAGAGCCGCGCGACCGACATCCACTGCGAGCCCAAGGGGGACCATTTCCACGTCCGCATGCGTGTGGACGGCCAGATGGTGGACATCACCGACCTGCCCAACTCCGTCGGCGAGACCGCCATGGGCGTCGTCAAGACCGCCTGCCAGTTCCAGCCCACCAGCCGCGAGACCGTCCTGGACGGCAACATGTCCGCCCGCTTCCAGGGGCGGCGCATCGACTACCGCATCAGCTTCACGCCGTCGATGCACGGCCAGAAGCTCGTCGTCCGCATCCTCGACGCCCGCGACTCTCCCAAGAGCCTCGCCGAGGTGGACCTTCCCCCGTACATGTACGAGCGGGCGAAGCGGATCTGCCAGCAGGACGCAGGCATGTTCATGGTCTGCGGACCCACCGGCTCCGGCAAGACCACCACCCTCTACAACGCCCTCCGCGAGATCGACCGGACCACCAAGAACGTCGTCACCATCGAGGACCCCATCGAGTACCACCTCGAGGGCGTCACGCAGATCCCCGCCGACGACCGCAAGGGCAACACCTTCGGCGCCCTGCTCCGCTCGGTCCTGCGCCAGGACCCCGACGTCATCCTCGTCGGCGAGATCCGCGACGAGGAGACGGCTCGGACCGCCATGCAGGCGGCGATGACCGGCCACCTGGTCTTCTCGACCGTCCACGCCAAGGACACCATCGCCAGCGTCTTCCGCCTGCTGGACCTGAAGGTCGAGCCGTACCTGATCGCCAACTCGCTGGAGGTCGTCCTTGCTCAGCGCCTCGTCCGGCTGCTGTGCGAGAACTGCAAGCGAGAGGTCCCCGTCACCCCCGCCCAGGCCACCCGCATGGGCCGCTTCCTGGAGGGGCAGAAGAAGGTGTACGTCGCCACCGGCTGCGCCCAGTGCCTCCGCACCGGCTACCGCGGCCGCCGCGCCATCTTCGAGTTGCTCGACTTCACGGATGAGCTCCGCGACGTCATCCTCGGGGAGGCGACCATCAGCGCCATGCGGAAGGTCATCGAGTCGGGCCTCTTCACCACGCTGGTCCAGAGCGGCTGGCAGCTCGTCGCCCGCGGCGTGACGACGCTGGAAGAGGTCGATCGCGTCGCCAGTGCCCGGTGAGAACCTGCCACAGGGCGAGCACACGAAGGGGAGCCCCGAGCGCAAGCTCGGGGTTTTCATTCCTGTGCGCCCCCGCCCGAAGAAGGCTCGTCACCGAGACTCAGAGAGCACCGAGAAGACGCAGACACATTGAACGCGAAGGTCTCGAAGACCGCGAAGAAGAGCACGAAGAACCGCGGACGAAGACGCGGGGTCAGCAGGGCAAGGGAGATGAGCGGGGGAAAGACGAGGACCCCGACGGGCGGCCGCACCAACCCTCTTCCCCCCCTTCCCATTCCGTCTCTGCGCCCCCTCTGTGTCTCTCCGCCTCTGTGGTGACTCTTCTTCCTGAATTCCCCGTGTTCTCTTCGACGCGTTGTGTTCGCCGCGTTCGCTCCAGCCTACTTCGAGACCAGCCGCACGTCCCTCCACGCCGGGAACACCTCTCTCCACTCCCGCAGCGTCCGCATGTCCACCTCGACGCTCAGCACCCGTTCCTCCGCCCCGAGTTCCCCGAGCACCTCCCCCTTCGGTCCCACCGCGATGCTCCCGCCTGCGTAACTCAGGTGCGGGTCGTTCCCGCATCGGTTGACGCCGAAGACGAACGCCTGGTTCTCGATCGCCCGCGCGATCAGCAGCGCCCGCCAGTGCGACGCCCGCGACGCCGGCCAGTTCGCCCCCAGCGCGTACGCCTCCGCTCCCGCCAGCAGCCCGGCGCGGAAGAGTTCCGGGAAGCGCAGGTCGTAGCACACCGCCGGGCACACCGTCACCCGCTCATCCCCCCCGGCGACGGAACTCCCCGCGGCGCGCATCCACGTGTACGTCACGACCCGCGACCCGCCTGTGAAGAACTCGCTCTCCTTCCCATACGAGAACGGATGGATCTTGTCGTACTCCACCAGCAACTCGCCGTCCGGCCCCGCGATCGTCGCCCGGTTGAGCCCGCGCCCGCCCGGGCCCACGACGCTCCTTCCCCCGTGCACCGTCGCCCCCAGTTCCCTCGCGAGCTCCCGCACGAACGCGAGCGTGGCGCCATCCCGGTCCGCCGTCCGATCCAGGTTGAAACTGAACCCGGTGTCGAACATCTCCGGAAGGACGACGAGGTCCCCCCGCTCCACCCTCGCCCGTTCCAGCAGCCCCCGAACCCGTCGGAAGTTCTCGTGCCGGTCCTCCCAAGCGATGTCGAACTGAACCAGGTGCGCCTTCATGCCCACACCATAAGCCCCCTCCCAGCGCCGTATGCCGCGGACAAAGGGGCGCCACGGTTGGCGGCCTCCCTCTCCTCCTCCCCGCCTCCCTCATCCCTTCGCCGCCGGCCGTGCTCCCGCCTCCTCACCACCCGCTCGCTTCCGTGACGCCTTCCCGCCCCCGGGTAGCAACTTCACGCAACCCCAACCGGTTCAATCCCAAGGACGCTCCTATGACTCCCTGTTGCTCCATCACCCACCTGCCCGAGACTCCCTCCATCTGGTCCTCATCGTCCGGATTCCACGCACACCATCCCCGCCTCGCACCGAACAGGAACACTCCCCCCGCCGCGGCCGTTGATCCCTTGTCCATGCCACGTCTCATCCTCGCCAGCACCTCCCCTCGCCGTCGCCGGCTTCTCGCCGAGTACGGCCTGAGCGCCGAGCCCATCCATCCGGGCCTCGACGACGCCCTCCTGTCGCCGGGGAAGGTGAGCGCTGCCGGCTGGGCCGCGGCACTTGCTTACCTCAAGGCCTCCTCCGCGACGCGCAACCCGGCCGTTTCCACCCCGCGTCCGCCGGCCCCCGGCGAGACCGTCGTGATCGCCGCAGACACCGTGGTCGTCAAGAACGGCCGCTTCATCGGTCAGCCCCGGGACGCCGCTGATGCGGAGTCGATCATCCGCACCCTTGAAGGGGGCGAGCACGAGGTCGTCACCGGCGTCTGCCTCCTCGATCCGGCCACCAACCGGCGCGACGTCTTCACCGACCGCGCGACCGTCGCCGTCGGCCGCATCGGCGACGGGCGGATCCGCGACTACATCGCCTCCGGCGGGTGGAAGGGCAAGGCCGGCGCATACAACCTCGCCGAGCGCCTCGCGGAGGGCTGGCCCATCGAGTACCGGGGCGACCCGACTACCATCATGGGCCTCCCGATGTCCATCCTCCCAGTGCGCCTCGAGGCCTTCGCCGCTTCCTATGCGTTGCAGCACGCCGCCGGCGCCGCGACCACGGACCTCCCGCGGCGGTAGTGGGGGGGAGAGGAGGGCGCGAGAGGGACGCCGCCCGAGACCGCCCCTCGTTCATGCCCGTCACGTCTCCCATCCCTCTCCTGCACCCCGCCCTCGGCCTCCCGATCGCCGCGGTGGTCCTGCTGGTCATCGCCGCCCACACCCTGGCCCTCCAGCGCGACCCTGATATCCCGCCCGTCCGCCGCCGCATCCGCACGGCCAACGGCGTGCTGATGATGTTCACCACAGCGCTCCTGGCGTACGCCATCTCGGTCGTCACCCCGGCCACGCCCAGCGCCTTCGCCCTCGCGTGGCTCGCGGTCGTCGGCCTGCTGGCGATCATCATCACCGTGGCGCTGCTCGACGCAGCGCACACGCTCAGGCTCCACGCCCAGGCACGCCGCGAACTCCGCCGCGAGGCGACCCGTCCGATCTCCAAAGAAGATCGCCGCGAGGGCTCCGGCCACTAGTCGTGACTGGAGCGCACGCACCGGCGACGGGCCGCCGTGGCACGGGCTTCCAGCCCGTGCTCTCCTCCTCTCCCCCTCCTCCCCGCCTCATCCGTCCCCCAGCCCCCTCTCCCCCATCCCCCTCACCTCCACACCTGCTCACCTCCACACCTCCACACCTCCACCTGCCCCCCTCTCCCCTCCCGTCCAAAACACCCCCGCCCTCTATAATCCTCCAAGCGCCCCGCGCCCCGTTCGTACCACGTCGAGCCCCGGAGCCATTCCCGATGACCACCCACCCCGCCAACTTCTCCCAGACCATCTCCTCTCCCCCCGCGCTCGAGAAGATCGACCCCAAGGCCGTCACCATCTCCGGCCTGGTCCTCGACCCCGTCTACGGGCCCGACAACCCCCCCGAGTCCCTCCGCAACATCGCGCGTGACCTCCCCCCGCCCGGTCAGTACCCCTACACCCGCGGCCTCTTCCCCCAGGGGTACCGCACGCGTCTCTGGACGATGCGTCAGTTCGCCGGCTTCGGCTCCGCCGACGACACCAACCGCCGCTTCAAGTACCTCCTCAGGCAGGGGGCGGGGGCGAACACCGGCCTCTCCACCGCCTTCGACCTCCCCACCCTCATGGGCCGCGACTCGGACGACCCCCTCTCGGTCGGCGAGGTCGGCCGCTGCGGCGTCGCCGTCTGCACTATCGAGGACATGCACCGCCTCTACGCGGACATCCCCATTGACGAGGTGACCGTCTCCCAGACGATCAACGGCCCCGCGGCCGTCATCTGGGCGATGTACCTCGCCATGGCCGAGCAGCGCGGCATCCCGTGGTCGAAACTCGGCGGCACCCTTCAGAACGACATCCTGAAGGAGTTCCACTCCCAGAACGAGTTCATCTACCCCCCGGAGCCGAGCGTCAAGCTCGTCGTGGACACGATCGAGTTCCAGTCGAAGCACCTGCCCAAGTGGAACTCCGTCTCCATCTCCGGCTACCACATCCGCGAGGCCGGCTCCACCGCCACCCAGGAGCTCGCCTTCACGCTGCGCGACGGCATGGAGTACGTCGAGGCGTGCCTCGAGCGCGGCCTGGACATCGACGCCTTCGCCCCGCGGCTCTCGTTCTTCTTCAACGCCCACAACGAGTTCTTCGAGGAGATCGCCAAGCTCCGCGCCGCCCGGCGCATCTGGGCCCGGATGATGCGAGAGCGTTACGGCGCCAAGAACGAGCGGTCGTGGTTCATGAAGACCCACGTCCAGACCGCCGGGTGCTCGCTGACGGAGCAGCAGCCGCTGAACAACATCGTCCGCGTCGCCTACCAGGCGATGGCCGCGGCCCTGGGCGGGTGCCAGAGCCTCCACACCGACTCCATGGACGAGACCCTCGGCCTGCCCACGGAGCAGGCGGTGAAGGTCGCCCTCCGGACGCAGCAGATCCTCGCCTACGAGACGGGCGTGACCCGCACCGTCGATCCCCTCGGCGGGAGCTGGTTCATCGAGTCGCTCACCGACAAGATGGAGGAGGAGGCCCTGGGCTACATCCTCGACATCGACCGGATGGGCGACTACGCCTCCCCCGCCCGGTCCGCGGCCGCCGATCCCCGGTCCCCGGCCCTGGCCGACCACCCCGCCTACCAGCCGAGGCAGGGCTACGGCCGCGGCGTCGTCAACGGCATCAACAAGGGGTACTTCCGCCGCCAGATCGCCGAGGCGAGCTACCGCTACAGCGAGGAGTGCGAGGCGGGCGACCGCATCATCGTCGGCGTCAATGCCTTCCGCGATGAGGAGGACCACCAGATCGACGTCCTCCAGATCTCGCACGACGTCGAGGTGCAGCAGTGCGAGCGTCTCGCCGAGTTCAAGAAGCGCCGCGACCGCGGGGCCGTGGAGAAGGCCCTCGACGCCATCCGCGAGGCCGCCCGCAACAACCACAACGTCATGCCCCACCTCATCGCCGGCGCCCACGCCAACTGCACGCTGGGCGAGATGGTGCAGGCGATGGCGGACGTCTACGGGCGGTACACGGGGGGGCCGGAGTGGTGATAGGCGGCGATTCTTGAGCCCCGAAGGGGCGGCCGGAAAGTCGCCAGGGGTGGAGCGAGCCCGCTCCGGGGCGAGCGGAACCCCTGGTCAGCGACCCAAAGACGTTCCCACGGCCCGCGGGGCTCGATGCCCCGCGGGCCGCCAAGTAAGATACCGTCGCCGTGGTCACCAACGTCCCCATCCCCGCCGACCGCATCGCCGACTTCTGCCGCAAGTGGCGGATCCGCGAGCTCTCCCTCTTCGGCTCCATCCTCCGCGACGACTTCCGCCCCGACAGCGACGTCGACGTCCTCGTGGTCTTCGACGACGATGTGACCTTCGACTGGGACCAGTGGCTCGCCATGGAGGCCGAGCTCCGCGCCATCTTCGGCAATCGCAACATCGACCTCGTCGAGCGCCGCCTCATCAAGAATCCCTTCCGGCGCGACCACATCCTCACCAACCGGCGGATCATCTATGCCGCCTGATCCAACCCCATCCCCCTCTCCCCGCCTCGACCCCGACGACGCCGCCCGTCTCTGGGACATGCTCGCCGCCGCCCGCGAGGTCGAACTCTTCGCCCGCGGCCGCACCTACGCCGACTTCCTCTCCGACCTCATGCTCCTCCGCAGCATCGAGCGCTCCACCGAGATCATCGGCGAGGCCGCCCGCAACGTCTCCCCTTCCTTCCAGGCCGCCCACCCCGAGATCCCCTGGAACCCCATCATCGTCCAGCGCCACCGTCTCGCGCACGAGTACGCCGCGATCCGCGAGGAACTGATCTGGAAGGTCGCCACCGTCCACGTCCCCACCCTCATCGCCCTCGTCGAACCACTCCTCCCTCCGCCGCCCACGAGCCCAGAGGAAATAATGTAAGAATGCCTGCCGCCCACGCCAACTGCACCCTCGGCGAGATGGTCCAGGCGATGGCCGACGTCTACGGGCGGTACACGGGTGGGCCGGAGTGGTAGCCGCCCGCCTCCGACTGCGAGAGAGGCATGCCCTGAGTCCTTTATTCAAGGTATTTCGGTCAGTTGGAGAATTCAGATGTCCGACGCTGCCATCCTGAGAGAGTCCGGCCGGATACTGCGCGAGATTGCCAGGCGAGCTGAAGTGGATCTGGGCGATGTAGAGGAGACGAACGCGCTGCTCCAAAGGGTAACTGATCTCGTCGAGCCTGTAGTCGCTCGAAGCGGTGAACTGTCCGAGTCGAGGCGTGAGTTGCTACAGCAGGGTCTGCTGTCCACAAGCATCCGCATGCTAGAGGGTGTTCGTGCCTTGCGGCAGGCGATGTTGGAGCTATCAACATTGCTTTTGGCGCCAGAGCTGTCGGATCGTGCGGGAGAATAGCACAAGATTCAATATGTCTGCCAGGCACTTGTGTGCCGAGAGTTCGGTCAGTAAACTCTCGGCATGAAATCTGCTATCGCTGCGCTCGGCGTGCTCGTCCTTATCTGCCTGTTCGCCGTCAATGCCTTGGGAGGTGTGGTTTCTGGCGTCTGGCTCGTTGTCTTGGGTGATTGGCGCACGGTCTTCCTGGGCTTTGCGCTGGGCTTCGGAATGCCATTTGTGTGGTTGATTGCGATGATCCCATCGCTCTTCGTTGTCGGTTTGATGAGTGCGAAGGGTAACTCGCAGCCGCCCGCGCCATTGCTCGTCGTAGGTGCCACGTATCCACTGGTACTAATCTGTGGCTGGACATTCTTGGTGTACACAGTGATGGGGCAAAGAGCCGGCGGTAATACTCCGTGGCCCTATGTACTTTGGGCGTACGCGACGGTGATGTCGCCACTCTCCTACATGGCCAGTAAGGAGTCCCGAGGCAACGAGAACATGCAGTCGGCGGAGGGGCTTGGAATGCTGGGCGCTACCGTTGCATTCATCGTGCTTGTAGTGCTTGATCTAGCCGACGCGAGCATGTCCGCGAGGGCCTGGAGCATGGGATGGCTCGCAGCAGGGCTTGGAGTCGTCGGCGTGGGAGTGCTTGGAGGGCTGCAATCATCTCGCCCAAGGTCATCGGAAGCAGAGGAGGCGTTGGGCCTGTTGGTAGAGCTTGCCGAGTTCTACGAGCCTGCGGCAATCGATCTGGTAGTGGAGCGAATCCGCAAGCTCATTCTCAGTGAGCCTGACGAGTTTGCAAAGATCATCCGTCGAGGTACTCCGGTGCGCCAATGGGTATTCAGTGCAGTTGCGAATGCTGCGGCGGACCTGGTCGAGAGCGGCCAGTATCACATCTATAGAGGCGTGCTTGACCCGCTGGGTCCGGGAGAGAGCCTGTTGGAGATCTTTGACGAAGCAACGGACGAGCTCTGTTCGTTGGGGGCAGTTGACTCTGAGTTTGCAGTCCGCCAAAAGAAGGGCGTGCGAGAGAACCTCAAGGAGGTTGGGTGAGTCGGAAGCCAGTTGCCGTGGCAGAGCCGTCCCCCCATCTTCTTCACCTCCCCGCCTCCCGGCTCTGCCACGCCTTCCCACCCCGCGCGCCAGAAGCGAGGCAGAACCGCCGTCCGCCCGGCGGACCCTCCGCGGGCTCGTCGGCCGCCGTCGCACAGAACCGACGCCCCAGCCTCGCCCGCTCCGGCCGCCGGGCAGAGGCAAAATCGTACATCGTTGTGCCGGGACTCCCACGGCCGCGCAGACCGAGCCCGCACCCCGGTCGGCGGCCTCCCGCCGTTGGTGCCCCTCGCGCACGATGATCGTCGCTCGTGCCGCGGCCCGTGATTCGTCGCCAGCCTTGTAGAATTCCGCCGGCCGGGGTGCGGGCGGCGGGAGCAGGGAAGGCGGCCATCCCCAGTCGCCCGTTTCGCCCCGGTCCCTCGCCCTCGCTGCCGAATCCTGCCCATGCACCCAATCCTCGTCCGGTTCCGCCGCCTGGTGATCGCCGGGGTGCTCCTGGCGGTGGCCGCGCCGGTCATCGGCGCGTTTGACCGGCCGGCCTCGACCGTCGTCTTTCTCGGCGCGGCAATCTGGCACGGCTCGGCGAACAACGCCATCCTCTACCGCGCCGAGTAGGCCCCGGACGGCCTCGACGTCCGGCGTCTGCGGCGGCTCCGCTTTCTTCTGGCTCTCTTCGGCACGCCGCTGCTGCTCGCGTCCCTTCTCACCACGCTTGCCTGCTGGTCCTTCATTCCCCCTTCGTCGCCGTGATCCGTGCCGTCGTCGCGCGGCGGGCGGTCGCGGCAGAGTGCCCAGTGTTCCATGGTCCTCATCGTTCCGGGGCACGGGCGCCGACGCCGCGACAGGGGGGAGGCTGCGGGAGAATGTGCGGCGGCATCTTGTCAGACAAGCAAACCCATGGTACCGTGCGGCGGCTGCGGTCGGAGGAGGTTGCCCGTTCCCGTCCTTTCCCTTCCCTCCCTCGTGCGTGGCGGATACCGGGCGCCCTCCTGCCGCGGGAGCACGCGGCGACGCCCCTGTGAGGAGAAGAGAGATGAAGCGTGCGCTGCTGCTCGCCCCGGTCCTGCTGTCGTTTACGGCCACCCCGGCGGCGCTGGCCCAGGGGGAGGTTTTCGCCGTCAACCTCCGCGACACGATCGACTTGAGGCGGTTCCCGGTGAACGACCCGTCCCAGATCGGGACCGTCATCGCCCCGACAATCAGCACCTACGCGATGGACTTCAACGCCGCCGGGACGAGCCTCTACGCCGTCCGCAACGCCGGCGGCGGGAATCTCAACCCCACGCTCGGCACGATCGACCTCGCCACCGGCGCCTTCGCGGCGATCGCCGACGTCACGGGCCTACCGGCCGGCGTCGCCCCCACCGGCCTCGCCATCGACCCGACGACGGAGACGTTCTACCTCTCCACCGCCTGGGAGTTGTACACGCTGAACCCCGCCAGCGGCGCCGCGACGCTCATCGGCGACTTCGGGCCCGTGGGGATCATGATCGACATCGCCGTGGACAACTTCGGCAACCTGTACGGGCACAACATCGGGGCCGACGCCCTGTTCTCCATCGACAAGGCTACCGCCGCCGTCGCGCAGATCGGCTCCGGCCACGGCCTGGACGCCACCTTCGCGCAGGGGATGGACTTCGACCCGACGACGAACGCGCTCTACGCCGCGATCTACAGCGGGGATGGGCAGGGGTGGTACGTCTCGTGGGACACCACGACCGGCGGGATCACGGCGCTGGCGGACACGCTGCCGTTCGGCGTGGAGATGGAACTGGCCATCCGCGTCCCGGCCCCGGGGGCTCTGGCCCTGGTGGGCCTGGGCGGGCTGGTCGCCGCCCGCCGGCGGCGGCGCTGAGGCCGGTCCGGCCCGCGATCCAGCCGTCCGGGGCGCCCCGCGACACCGGCGCAACTCGGTACTCCCTGTCCCTCGAGATCACATCCCTCGGCTCCGGCTGCTCGCCCCATCGTCATCAAGAAACGACACCCGCAACCGGCGCCCTGAACCCACGGCCCTTAGACTCCCTCATGACCACCCCCGCCGTCATCCACAGCGTCCACAACGCCGCCCCGCGCTACGGCGTGGTCGGCGACATCTACGCCTTCGTCCTCACCGGCGAACAGACCGGGGGCGCGTTCGCCCTCATCGATGCGCTCGTCTTCCCCAATGCCGGTCCTCCGCCGCACACGCACTCCCGCGAGGATGAGACCTTCATCGTCCTTGAGGGGCGCCTCGCCTTCACCGCAGGCGGCCGTACCTTCAGCGCAGGCCCCGGCGAGACCGTCCATCTCCCCCGCGGCCACACGCACACCTTCACCAATCCCACCGATCGCCCGGCCCGCGCCCTCATTCACTGCGCGCCCGCCGGAATCGAGAACATGTTCCGCGAGATCGGCACTCCTCTTCCCCCCGCAGAGACCACACTCTCCTCCTCCACCCCACCCGCCCCACCTCCACCCGTTACCCCCGAGATCATCCAGAAGATCCTCGCGGCCGCCCCCCGCTACGGCATCACGATCCATCCCCCCGCCACCTGATGCTCCCTGTTGCCGCCCCCCCCGGACGGCCGCGAGATCGAACGAGTTATCGGAGTTCGGCCCAGCCTGACCATGGCGGCCTGCCTCGAGCGGTTTACCGCCTGAAATCCGCACACGCGGGCGACGCTCAACTCTGCGGCCGCGGCAACCCCCGCAACCTTCCCGTCTCGGCTCCCGTATATTGGGGGCCGGCGCTGCGTGTGCGCGCCGCCCATGACCTCTTCAAGGAGATGAGATGAGCCTTCCCCGTTCTGTTCCTCTCGTGGCCCTCTTGGCCGTCGCCGCGTGCCCGGCGATTGCCGACGTCCAGTACGCCTACGACACGGGCGTCACCTCCACCGCCGTCGGCCCCCCGGGTTCCTTTCCCGTTGATCCCGAGACCGCATGGGGCAACTACTACTTCGCCGAGCCCGGTGGGGAGGTCATCACCTCCATCTCCGTCGCCTTCGGCGCCAACTTCGCCCAGGGGCGCGAGGTGACCGTCTGGCTCTTCGATGACCCGGACGACGACGCCGACCCGCGCAACGCCATCCCGCTCGCGTCCGCCACGGGGGTTCCGCAGGCCCTCGGCGGCTCCATCTTTACCGAGTTCGCCATCACTCCCACGGAGGTCAGCGGCGGATTCTTCGTGGCGGTCCTCGCCCTGACGAACCGCGGCGTGGACCGGCCCGCCGCGAGCGATTCGAACGGCCGCGCCGATCGCTCCTGGCTCTTCTACAACCCCGCGACGGAGGGGATCAACGTGGACAACCTCGGCGGCAACGCCCTGGCCCGGCGCGTTGATGACGGCATCGTCCCCTTCCCGGGGGCCTGGCTGGTCCGCGCCACCGGCACGGCCGTCCCCGCCCCCGGCGCCCTGGCGCTTCTGGGCCTGGGTGGGGCCGTTGCTGCCCGCCGCCGCCGCGACTGAGTCCGGCGCCACGATTCAGCAAACCCGGGGCCGCGCACCAGGCTGGTGCGCGGCCCCTTCTCGTTTCGACTTTGCTCGCCGCGGCCGGTGTTGATCGCCGCCGCCGTTGCACACCGGCCGCGGCCACGCTACCGTGGGCTCGCCGGGCTCGTGCGCCCCATGTCGCAGCGCAGGGATGCCCCGGCGATACCGAGGTGCCTCATGGGACTGATTCAGGAGTTCAAAGAGTTCGCCGTCAAGGGCAATGCCGTTGACATGGCCGTCGGCATCATCATCGGCGCCGCTTTCAACGGCGTCGTCCAGAGCCTGGTTAACGACGTCGCGATGCCCCCGCTGGGGTGGATCATCGGCGGCGTGGACTTCTCCGATCTCAAAGTTGTGCTCAGCCCCGCCAAGACGAGCGAGACCGGCGAGACCATTGCGGAGGTTGCAATCCTCTACGGCAAGTTCGTCAACACCGTGATCAACTTCCTCGTCGTCGCGTTCACCGTGTTCCTGGTCGTCAAGGTGATGAACCGGCTGATCAACGCACGGGAGACCCTTGTCGCCCGGGTCGTACGGCAGGATTGACAACGAATCGGCCGCGGCATTTCCTACTCAGCACGGCGCACGCTCCCCCACGGATTGTGGACACGCCCGTCGCACAATGAGGAGGTGCCGCTATGTTGCGTCCGTCCACGCTCCGTACCCTCGGCTCATCGCTCGCGCTCGCCGCGGCCGTCGAGGAGCGCTTCAGGAAGGCCTGGGCCAACGCGGACACGACGATCCACGCGACGTGCCTGTGCATCCCCGCGGGCGACTGACGATGCGGGAGGCTGATCGCCAGCGGCCCGAGCGAGCGTGGCCGACGCGGCGGCCTACGCGGAGATCCGGCTTGCGGGGGTGGACGCTCCCGGTCCGGCTGGCAGGTGCTGCTCGATCAGCATCGTCCCGATCCGTCGCGCGATCGCCGCGGTCGCGTCGTTGCCGGTCACCTGGCGCGTGACGTAGGCCCCCTCCATGACCAGCGAGAGTTCCTGGGCGAACGCCGCGGGGTCCGCCGCTCCGGCGTACGCCGCCAGTTCGCGGATCACTCCCTCCATCGCCCGCTTGTGCTCCGCCGCGGCGATGTGCGCCGGGTCATGGGCGAGGGGAAACTGGACCGCGACGTTGATGAAGAAGCACCCGTTGTACCCGTCCGCGGCGAGCGTCTCCTCCAGGGCGTCGAAGACGGCCATCAACTGGCCGCGCGGGGTGTCGCCCCCATGCCGGCGGAGCATCTCCTTGAACGTGTCCCGCCACCAGCGGTCGTGCCAGCGCAGCACCTCAAGAACGAGGTCGTCCTTGCTGGGGAAGTGGTTATAGAACGTCGTCTTGGTGACGCCGACCTCGCTGATGATGCGATCGAGCCCGACGGTGTGGAACCCGTCCCGGTAGAAGAGGTCATGGGCGGTGCGGATGAGGCGCTCCCGGGTCGGGGCGATCGACATGGTGCGGGCTCCTGACGCCGGCGGCCTGTGACGATGCGCCGCCATCTTTCCGCGGCCTTGACCCGGAGTCAAGCAGTTCTGAACCGGGAGTCAATCGGCGGCGCTCCTTCGGGGGCGTATCAATCGGTGCACGTAGCGGGGGGCACAACGTTGGGTCAAGGCAGGGAAGAACGCGCCGCACGGGCGGACGGCTGTCCCTCGCCGCCGAACAGGAGACTTCCGGATGCAGACGACTCACCACACCGTCAACGGGATCGACACAAACGCCCTCCGCGGGCTCGCCGCCGCCATCACGGCCGACGCCCGCGAGGGGATCGCCCGCTTCGAGGTATCCACGGCGTGGAAGGGGGGCGCCAAGTCCGAAACACGCGTGGACACCTGGGAGATCGGCGGCCGGCGCAGGCCGCGCGGGTTCACCATCTCGACCGACGAGCCCCCGGAACTCTGCGGGGAGGGGGTCGCCCCGAATCCCCAGGAGGTGCTCATGGCCGGGCTGAACGCCTGCATGATGGTCGGTTATGTCGCCGGGTGCGCGCTCCGGGGGATCGAACTCGAGTCCCTGGAGATCCGCGCCCGCGGCGAGCTCGACCTGCGGGGTTTCCTGGGCATCGATCCATCCGTCAAGCCCGGATACGACGAGCTGCGGTACACCGTCCGCATCCGCGGCAGCGGCACGCCCGATCAGTTCCGCGAGATTCACGAGACGGTGATGGCCACGTCCCCCAACTTCTTCAATCTCTCCCGGCCGATCACCCTGAAGCCGACGCTCATCGTGGAGTGATCGCGGTGCGCACGTCGTTCGAAGCGGGGCGTCCAACCGGATCGGCCGCGGCGCGGTCACGGACGTTCTGTCTGCCGCCGAGCGTCACGAAGGTTCGCCGACCGTGCGGGCGGTCATGCCCTCCCGGAGGAGTCGGATACGGTCCTCCGGGAGGGCTCGTCGATGAGCGGCGGTCGAGAGGCCTCGCGCGACCTTGCGGGGTGCTCTGGGCGACGGGGACGGCGATCTTCTTCACCGTCGGCGCGGGCGTACCGGCTGGTGCTGGACGCGCCGGTGGCAGGGGCGGTGATCCTGTTGCCGTCGCTCTACGACCCGCTCCGAGTCTTCAAGGGTCCGATCGCGTTCCGGGTGATCGATCAGGGGGGAGCGTCGTCGGCGGATCCGGGCGGGGGTGGCCGCGGGTGGCGCCGTTGCGGCCGGATGCCCGGCCGTTGAAGCCGGCCTGGTGGAAGATGATGGCGATGCCGATGACCAGGAGGGAGAGGAGCCAGGGGACGATGTAGAAGGTCAGGCGGAAGAGCACGACGTGCGCCGCGGCGGTGGCGGAGGGCACGCCGGCGCGGGTGAGGCGGAGGAGCCAGGTGGCGTCGGCGGTCCCGAGGCCGCCGGGGATCATGCTGGCGAGACCGACGACGTGGCCGAAGAAGAAGACGGCCATGAGGCTGACGGTCGGCTCGGCGACGCCCACCGCACGGGCGGCGAGGATGAAGCTCAGCAGCACGGCGCCCCAGTCCAGCCCGCCGACGAGGCCGAGCAGGAGCATCGTGCGCATCGGCGTGGGGGCGCGGTCGGACCAGCGGACCCTGGCGCGGAGCCAGTACGCCGCCGCGGAGAGCAGGGGGGCGACGGCGACGGCGAGCAGGCAACGGATCAGGACGCCGTCGAAGGGGAGCGGGACGAGGGCGGCGACGCCCCATGCGACGAGCCCGGCGGTCATGCCGATGTAGAGCCGCCCGACGCCGCGGATGACGTCGGATGCGGGCATGCCGGCCTTGCCGTACCAGTGCAGGCGGAGGAAGGGGACGCCGACGGGGCCGAGGGCGACGAAGTTGGTCCAGGAGAAGAACATGGCGCCCAGTCCCCAGCGCCGCGTCGCGCCCTGGGTGGGGGTGTGGGGGAAAGCGAGGACGTCGTAGAGGCCGGTGGCGAGGATGGCGACGACGGCGGTGAGGGCGGAGGCGGCGAGGAGGCGGGGGTTGGCCGCGGCGAGCTGGACGCGGAGTTTGGCGAAATCGAGGTCGGAGAGTTCCTCCCAGATGAACCAGAGGATCAGGAGGGGGATGACGACCTGGAGGATGTGGCGGATGCGCCGCCACGTCCTGGATGGACGCGGCGGGACGACGGGGGGCTCGACCTTGAGCAGGTCTTCGGGCGCGAGCCGCTGCGCGGGTGCGTGGGCATCCTCCGAGTCGTTTGGCTTCGACAAAGAAGAAGGCCGATCGGTCATGCGTGAAGCGGCTCCGTGCCAGTTCGGCGCCCCGTCCTTCCTCCCCCCGTCCCACTCCCGGGCCGGCGACATGGCAGGGAGGCCGAGCAGAGAGCGCCGGGGCGACGGTAGGGAGCGGTAGGGCCTCTGGCGAGGGGCGGGTTGTCCCGGACCGCCGGGCCTGTACCCTATGGCCATGGCACTGACCCGCGATCAGATCACGATGAGAGCCGCCCGGGAGCTTCGGGACGGGTATGTCGTCAACTTGGGAATCGGCATGCCGACGCTGGTGGCCAATCAGATCCCTGAAGGGATGGACGTGTGGCTGCAGTCGGAGAACGGGCTGCTGGGGATCGGCCCGTTCCCGACGGAGGCGGAGGTGGACCCCGACCTGATCAACGCGGGGAAGCAGACGGTGACCGCGCGGAAGGGAGCGAGCTATTTCTCCTCCGCGGAGAGCTTCGGGATGATCCGGGGGGGGCACATCGACATGTGCATCCTGGGGGCGATGCAGGTGTCGCAGGAGGGGGACATCGCGAACTGGATGATCCCCGGGAAGATGGTCAAGGGGATGGGGGGGGCGATGGACCTGGTGGCGGGGGTGAAGAAGGTCGTCGTCACGATGGAGCACAACGCGCGGGACGGGTCGGCGAAGGTGGTGCGCGAGTGCACGCTGCCGCTCACGGGGCGGCGATGCGTGGACATGCTGATCACGGACCTGTGCGTGATGGAGTTCGACGAAGCGCGGTCGCGGTTCGTGCTGACGGAACTGGCGCCGGGGGTGAGCGTGGACGAGGTCCGTGCGAAGACTGAGGCGGAGTTCTTCGTCGCGGAGCAGGTGGGGGTGATGGACGTTTCGGGGGCGTGAGCACGCGGCACTCGGCAGCGAGCATGGTGCTGTCGTGGCCGGTCCTTTCGCGTGGTTGAAGGGCCGCGCGGAACGTGCTTCGCCGCCTCGACAGGGGGGTGGCGCCTCGCGGTCGGAGTGTGCAGGAAGGGCGGAGATGAGCGGGGGCAGGTTTTGCGAACGCCTGAAGTGACTGCGGGGATCTTCGTCTCGCGTGCCCGGGTGGGACATGCGGGGCGGGACACGGAGGATGCGGGATGGGGCGCGCCCTTCCATGGTTTGATGCGCATCTCGATCTGGCCTATCTCGCCGTGAGCGGGCGGGAGATGCTGCGCCCGCTGGACGTCGCGGCGGGACCGCATCCGCCCGCGTCGGTCACGCTGGAAGAACTGATGCCCGACGAGCGGGCCGGGCAGGGGAGTGACAGGGGGTGGGGAGGGGTGCGGTTCGCGCTGGCGACGGTCTTCACCGAGCCGGATGGGGGGGGACCGGAGGGGTACCCGGCGGGGGATGTGGAGCGCGCGCACCGGGTGGGGCGGGCGCAACTGGAGGTGTACCTGACGTGGCGTGACCGGGGGGCGGTCGCGCTGGACCTGGGGAGGGTGCTGCGGAGCGAGCCTGGGGTGGGGGAGATCCGGGGGGGGATGGGAGTGGCCGAGGCGGTGGAGGTGCCGATCGAGAGGCGGGTCGAACGGGTGCTGTCGCGGCGGGGGCCGGCGCTGCACCTGGGGGTGCTGATCGAGAACGCGGACCCGGTCAGGTCGCCGGAGGAACTGGGGTGGTGGGTTGAACGCGGAGTCGTGGCGGCGGGGCTGGCCTGGGCGAAGGCGTCGCGGTACGCGGGGGGGAACTCGACGCAGCTCGGGCTGACGGACTTAGGCCGGGCGATGGTGGCGGAGATGGACCGGCTCGGGGTGGTGCATGATGTGTCGCACCTGTCGGACCGCGCGCTGGAGGAGTTGCTGGAGGCGACGGACCGGGCGGTGATCGCGTCGCATTCGAACTGCCGCTCGCTTTTGAGTGGCGGTGGGGTGGGGGAGAATCAGCGGCACCTTCGGGACGAGACGATCGCGGAGATCGGGAGGCGGGGCGGGGTCGTGGGGCTCAATCTGTTCTCGAAGTTCCTGCGGCCGGGGATTCGCGAGGGGGAGCGGGCGACGGTCGAGGATTGCGTCGCTCACGTGGAGCATGTCTGCGAGGTGATGGGGCACCGGCGAGGGGTGGGGCTGGGGTCGGACATGGATGGGGGATTTTCGGCGGCGAGCCTGCCGGTTGGGATCGATCGGGCGCGGGACCTGGTGAGATTGGCGGAGGGGCTTCGCGGCAGGGGGTGGAGCGACGAGGAGGTGGAGGGGTTTGCGTGGGGGAACTGGGCGCGGTTTTGGGGGAGGGGAGGGTGAAGAGGTGTGGAGGTGAAGAGGTGCAGAGGTGAGGGGAACCTGCCACCAACTCCCGTCCTCAGCCCCCCACGGGGGCTTGAGAAGGCGGAGGGTGAGGAGATGGGGAGATCGGGGGGCCATGTCGAGGAAGGAGGGGGGCGCGTAGCCCTCACCCGGCCTCTCCCACCCCTCCGGGGGAGAGGGGGTGGAGGGGAGGGAGAGAAGAGGGAGAGGGAGAGAAGAGGGAGAGGGAGAGAAGAGGGAGAGGGAGAGGGAGAGGGCACGGCCGACCCAGGGCGGCCGGCCGTGGCACCCGGGCGGTGTTGCGGCTACTTGGTGGCGCAGTGGGCGCACCAGGTGGTGGGGTCGTTGAGGGCGAGGCGGTGCAGGAGGCGGGTGGGATGGGTGGTGGCGGGGGCGAGGGATTGGCGGCCGAGTTCGCTGGTGACGTTCTGCTGGTAACGCTCCGGATTGAGGCGGAACTCGGGGTTTCCCTGGGTGTGGGCGTACTCGGTGCTGAGGCGTCGCTGGATCGCCTCGATGCGGGTTTCGGGGTGGGGATGCGTGGAGAAGAACTCCAGACCGCCGCGACCCTGGGACTCTTGCTCGAGGATCTGCATCATCTGGAGCATGCCGTAGGGGTCGTAGCCGGCGCGGGTCATGTAGCGCATGCCGAGTTCGTCGGCCTGCAGCTCCTGCTCGCGGTTGAAGCTCAGGAGCACGAGGCTGCCGCCGATCTGGGTGGCGGCGCCGGCGATCTGGGCCGTCGTGCCGCCGTCGCCGAGGACGCCGCCGATGATGGATGCGCCGAGACTGAGGCCGAGTTCCTGGGAGTAGCGCTCGTTGACGTGGCGGGCGGTGACGTGGCCGATCTCATGGGCGAGGACGGCGGCGAGCTGGGCCTCGTTCTCCATCGCCTCGAGCATGCCGCGGGAGATGAAGACCTTCCCGCCGGGGAGGGCGAAGGCGTTGACCTCGGGGCCGTTGAGCGCGGTGAACTCCCAGGGGAGGGAGGGGTTGTCGGCCTCGGTGTAGTTGGCGATGCGGCGGCCGACCTCGTCTACATAAGCCTGCAGGCGAGGACTGGGGATCTCGCCGCCGAACTCCTGGATGAGTTGAGGGATCGCCTCCTGCCCGATGGCGATCTCCTGCTCCCGCGTGAGAGCGTTGAACTGGGTCCGGCCGGTTGCGGGGTTGGTGCTGCACGCGGCGGGAGCGAGGGAAAGGGCGAGGAGGACGGCCGCGGCGGGCGTGGCACGGCGGGCGGCGATGTGCATGATGCGGCTCCGTTGAGGATCCGTCGGTTCGTGCACGTGATGGTCTTCGGGAGGGGAGATGAAATCCATTGATCTGGGCGTACGGGACAAGTCGCTTGGACGCCTGGTGAGTAGCGCAAAGAGGCTCGCCGTGGGGCGTACAGGACGCTGTGGAGAAAGCAACGGAGCCCCGGGGCGGGTGCTCTGGGGCTCCGGTTTGTGCGAAGCAGATGCCCGAGTTTGGCGCAGCCGGGTCAGGGCCGGGGGGACGGAGGCGTCATGGCGTAGGCGGGCGGGGCGCCATCGCTGGAAGCGGGCGGCGTGAGGGAGAGGGGACCTCTGGGGAAGAAGTGGACGTCCATCTGAGGGAAGGGGATCGAGATACCGGCTTCGTCGAGCGCGATCTTGATCGCTCGGACGGCGGCTTGACGGACAGCGCCGAAATCAGAGGCGGGGGCCCAGACGCGGACTTCCCAATCGACGCTGGAGGCGCCGAAGCCCTTGAGGAAGACGGTGGGGGCGGGGTCCTTCAGGACGCCGGGGATCAGGGTGATGGCGTGTTCAAGGGCTTTGCGGGTGGCGTCGATGTCGGCGTCGTAGGCGACACCGACGGGGATATCGGCGCGGCGCTGGGGGTGGAAGGTGATGTTCTCGAGGGTGGCGCCGAAGAGGGCGCTGTTGGGGATGATGAGGCGGCGGTTGTCCAATGTGTCGATGCGGGTGAAGAAGAGTTCGATCTCGTCCACCTTGCCGACCTGGCCCTGGGCGAGGATGACGTCGCCGACACGGAAGGGGCGGAAGATCAGCAGCATGATGCCCGCGGCGATGTTGGCGAGCGAGCCTTGCATCGCCAGGCCGATGGTCAGGCCGGCGGCGCCGATGACGGCGGCGAAGCTGGCGGTCTGCACGCCGAAGACGCCGAGGCACCCGACCACGGCGAAGACGAGGATGGCGTAGCGGGCGAGGTTGGCGAGGAACTTGGTGAGGGTGAGGTCGAACTTGGCGCGGCCGAGGGCACGCTCAATGGAGCGGCGGACCCACCGGCTGAGGATCCACGCGCCCAGGAGGATGAGCAGGACGCCGCCGACCCGGACGCCATAGGTGAGGAGGTAGGGGGCGAGCTGCTCGATGAGGGCCTGCGGATCGTGGAGGCTCTCGAGCCTGATGGAGGGTGGGCTGTCCTCAGCGGGTGCGGCGGGGGGAGTGGGGGGAGCGGCGGCGAGGAGGAGATGGATGTGGTTCATGGCGGGGAGGTTATAGGAGAGGAGGACGTGAAGGGCACGGCCGGGCCGGAGGGACCGGCCGCGGCGCCCGGGGGGACGAAGATCTGGGGCGGGCGAGACTCGAACGTCGCCGCCGCCGGCGCAGATGCGCAGGGAGGGAGATCATCCTCGCCGTGACAGGCGTGCGGCCGTTAGAAGGGGATGACGATGGTGGCGAAGTAGTCGAGGTCGTTCCGCTTCGCATCGCCGGGGTCGGAGTCGTAGCGGTCCTCGATGCCGATTTTGAGGGCGATGTTGCTCTCGGGATCGAGGAGGATCTCCCACGCGGCCTTGGCGACGATGCGGTATTCGCCGAAGTCGCTCAGGTTGGGGAAGTAGTCCGCGGTGGCGGAGATCTTCTGGCGGTCGCTGATGCGGTGCTCGAAGTCCGCGCCCAGCAGGCCCTCGAGGTGGAAGTCGTTGTCCTCGCCGCCGAACTCGCGCGCGAAGCCGAGGCCGAGGCGGCCGATGAAGAGGGTCGTGTCGGTCTTGATGAACTCGTACCCGAGACCGGCGTGGGCGGAGATGCGGACGTCCCAGTCCTGGAACTGGTCCCACTCGACGCTGCCCTGAACGAACGGACGCCAGCGGGACCCCTCGGTCGGGAGCCAGTCGTTGCGGACGTCGAGGCGGAACTTGTTGTCGGTGGTGTCGCCGCCGTCCTTCGCGTAGAAGTAGCGGGCGTCGATGGTGGTGGAGGTTTCGTCGGTCAGTCGCTTGGCGTTGATGCCCGTGCGCAGGCTCAGGCGTTCGGTGTTCCCTTCCGAGCCGGCGAGGCCGAGGTCGAAGGAGCCCTCCCACCCCTCGAACCACCCGAGGCGCGGCTTGGAGGGAGAGGGAACGTCGGCCGGCGCCTCAACAGGAATGATCGGGCCGGGCGGCGTCGGCTGGACGATCGGGGGAGTGGCGTCCGGATCGGCGACGAGGGATGCGATGGAGGCCGCGGGGAGGGTGATGCGGCCGAGGAGGGGGTGGTCGATCGCGACGGCGTCGGCGGTGCGATCCGCCAGGACGCCCCTGAGCGTCTCGCCGGAGTCGAGTCGGACGACGACGGGCGCGCCCGGCTGGGGTTCGGGCGGGGTGTCCTGGGCGAAGGCGGGCGCGGCGGTCACGACGAGGAGGGCGAGCGCGGCGCGGCCGCGGCGGAGCGGTCGGGAGCGGGACATGAACAGAGACTCCGTGGGCCGAGAACCCGGCGGCTGAGCACGGGTTCCGAGGCTCTCTGTGTGCTTGGGGGAAAACAGGACAGACCGCATTACGCTAACAGCCAGGCGTGCCCCGTGCAACCGCGTGGAGGGCCCGGGGTTTTCTCGTAGGGGTCGGGGGGCTGGGTGTGGGGCGTACGATGACGCCCCATGCCGCTGCTGGCCGCGACGAACCTGACGTACTCGATCGGGCAGGAGGTCATCCTGGACCGGGTGTCGATCTCCGTGGAGCCCGGGGAGCGCGTCGGGCTGGTGGGGAGAAACGGGTGCGGGAAGTCCACTTTGATGAAACTGCTGGCCGGGCATTACAAGCCCGACAGCGGGGAGGTGGTGCTCCAGCGCGGGGCGAGGGCGGGGTACCTGACGCAGGACCCGAACCTGGACCCGGAGCGGACGCTGCGGGAGGAGGCGGCGTCGGCGTTCATCGAGCTGGCGCGGCTGCACGGGGAGTTGGAGGGGGTGTACGAGGCGATGGCGTCGGCCAGGGACGACGCGGAGCTGGAGCGGCTGCTGGCGCGGCAGGCGGAGCTGGAGCGGCGGATCGAAGATGCGGGCGGGTACGCGGTGGACCACAAGGTGGACGCGATCCTGCACGGGCTGGGGTTCACCGACGCCCAGTTCGGGGTGAAGGTAAAGAACCTGTCCGGGGGGCAGAAGGGGCGTCTGGCGCTGGCGAAGTTGCTGCTGGAAGAACCGGACATCCTGCTGCTGGACGAGCCGACGAACCACCTGGACATCGCCGGCCGGGAGTGGCTGGAGGACTTCCTCAAGAATGAGTTCCGCGGCGCGGTGGTCATGGTGAGCCACGACCGGTACATGCTGGACAACGTGGTGAGTCGGATCATCGAGGTGGAGCGGCCGCCGGGGGGAGGCGTCGGGGGGAGGCTGGTCGAGTATCCCGGGAACTACACGGCGTTCACGGAGCTGCGGTACGAGCGGCGGCTGGCGCAGCTGCGGGCGTACGAGAACCAGCAGACGAAGTTCCGGCACGAGGAGGCCTTCATCCGCCGCTACAAGGCGGGGCAGCGGGCCAAGCAGGCCCGCGGGCGGGCGACGAAGCTGGAGCGGGAGAAGCGCGACAACATGCTGGAGCGGCCGGCCGAGCTGGCGGCGATGCGGCTGGAGCTTCCGAAAGCGCCGCGCTCAGGGGACCTGGTGGCGGTGGTGCGGGGGGCGAGCAAGGCGTACACGCTGCGGCCGGGAGACGAGCAGGAGGACGGGGCCGCGCCCGGATCGCGGAAGGTGCTCTTCGACGACCTGACGGTGACGATCTCGCGCGGGGAGCGCTGGGCGGTGATCGGCCCCAACGGGGCGGGGAAGAGCACGCTGGTCAAGGCGCTGCTGGGGCAGGTGGCGCTGGACCGCGGGTCGGCGAAACTCGGGTCCAACGTGGTGATCGGGTACTACTCGCAGCTGCCGGATGAGCCGGATGGGGAGCTGCGGGTGTACGAGTACCTTCAGCAGATCGTGCGGCGGGAGAACGCGGGGGTGCTGCTGAGCGAGCAGGCGGCGAGGAATCTGGCGGGGAGTTTCCTGTTCAGCGGGAGCGAGCAGGAGAAGCCGATGGGGGTGCTCAGCGGCGGGGAGCGGAGCCGGGCGCGCCTGGCGGGGCTGCTGGCGAGCGCGAAGAACCTGCTGGTGCTGGACGAGCCGACGAACCACCTGGACATCATGTCGGCGGAGCGGCTGGAAGAGGCGCTGAGCCTGCCGGACGAGGACGATCCGGACGGCGGCGGCTACGACGGCACGCTGATCCTGATCAGCCATGACCGAGCGCTCATCGACGCGACGTGCGACCACCTGATCGTGCTCGACGGGCACGGGGGAGCGGAGGTCTTCCACGGGACGTACACGCAGTGGCACGAGCGGCAGGTCGCCCTCAGGAAGCAGCGCGAGCAGGAGGAGGCGGAGGCGAGGCGGCGCGCCGAGCAGCAGGAGAAGAAGCGGGCGGAGGCGAAGCAGGCTCGCGGCACGGATGGGAGCCCGAACGGCAAGGGCAAGAAGAGCGGAGGGGGAGGGCTCTCCTGGATGCCGGTGGAGCGTCTGGAGGCGGAGATCGAACGCCTGCAGAGGCGGCTGGCCGAGATCGACGAGCTGCTGCACCAGGAGGAGGTGTACCGCGACCGGGAACGGTGCACCGCGCTGCTGGAGGAGCGTGCAGGCGTGAAGCAGGAGCAGGAGCGGTACGAGGAGGAGTGGCTGCGGCGATCGGAGTAGGAGCGCGAGGGGTGAATCGGGGGCGAGCGGCGTACGGTGCGGGGAAGGGGGAGCGGGTTCGGGGTTGTGTTCGGATAACTTCTTGCAAGCCACCGGGGTTGCGGCGGCGTGGGGTGCAGGGGGACCGTCCAATCGGTAGACTTGGGTGCCGCGGGCCGGGCGCGGGCGCGAGACTTGCAGCCGGGGGCGGCGATGTGCCGATGGTCGAAGTGTGAGCGATCGCCAGATGATCCAGTCTGATGAGGGCCGGCTCTCCCGCCGCGAGGTTCTGCTGGGGGGAGGGCTCTTGCTTGGTGCAGCGCTGGTCGCGGGGTGTCAGGGGTCGCGGGGGCCGTCGTCCGCGCTGCCGGGGCCACGCTGGCCGTCGGAGGTCGATGGGCCGATCGTGGCGACGCCGGAGCCGATGCCGCATCCGGGGGGCGTGCCGGGGGAGATCGGGCTGCCGGAGGGGGTGCTGCCGCGGTCGGCGTGGACGCGTGCGGGGGTGGCGCGGCCGCGGGAGATCAACCCGATGGGGGGGATCACCCGGATCACGGTGCACCACGACGGGATGCCGCCGGTGGAGCTGCGGACGGTGGCGGACGTGACGGCCAGGCTGGAGCAGATCCGGCGGGCGCACGTGAACCGGGCGGGGCAGCCGTTCGCGGACATCGGGTACCACTACATCATCGACCCGGAGGGACGCGTGTGGGAGGGACGGAGCGTGCGGTACCAGGGCGCGCACGTGCGCGAGGCGAACGAGCATAACCTCGGGGTCCTGGTGCTGGGGCACTTCAACTACCAGCGGCCGACGGATCGGGCGCTGGCGGCGCTGGACCGGTTCGTGGCGCAGCAGATGGCGCTGTACCGGGTTCCGCTGAACCGGGTGTACACGCACCAGGAACTCAAGCCGACGGAGTGCCCCGGGGTGAACCTGCAGCGGTACATGGAGCGGACGCGGTCCCGCGGGGGAGCGCTGGCGCTGGCCGCGTCGCGGGGCGGAACGTCGATCTAAGAGCCGCCGCCGGGATTTGACACAGCACGATTGATCGTCGTCGAGCGCCGGCTCAATCGGCGGGGATGTCCACCGGCACGATGGAGGTCGCGCGGCGATCGGTGGTGTCGATGGTGAGGACCGCGCCCTGGGCGCGGGCGTCGTCGCTGGCGACGTCGAGGGGGACGGGGGACTGCGTGGCCATGGCCTCGAGGACGGCGCTGATGTGGCGGCCGATGACGCTGCGGTGAGGGCCGGTCATCCCCAGGTCGGTCATCGCGGCGAGGCGGTGCTCGAGGAGGCGGGCGTCGGCGGTCTGGACATGGGTGTGGGTGCCCAGGACGGCGACGACCGCCGGTCTGCCGGGGCTGGTCCAGTTCGTCAGGCAGTACCACGCGAGGGCGATCTTCTCGCTGGTGGCCTCGCAGTGTGCTTCGACGATGACGAGGGCGTCTGGCTCGGGGATCGCGGCGAGTTCGCGGTCGATGGCGTCGAAGGGGCTGTCGGCGGGGACCGCCATGAACAGGCGGCCGAGGACCGTGACGATGTAGAGCGGGCGTCCCTCGTCGCCGGTCTCGAGGCGGATGAGACGCTTGCCGGGGGCGCGGGCGGCGAGGTTGGCGGGGCGGGAGACGGGCTCGGCGGGGTCCTTGAGCAGGGGGATGATCTGCCGGTCGCGGAAGCAGTGGTCACCGAGGGTGATGGCGTTCAGTCCGGTGTTCTGCTTCGCGCCACCGCCGATGCGCCGCAGTTCGCGGTAGTTGTCCGGTGAAAGGCCCGATCCGTTGCGGCTGTTCTCGCCGTTGGCGATGATGATCGCCGCGCCGTGGCGCTCGCGGAGGATGGGCAGGGCGTGCGCGACGGCGCGGCGGCCGGGGGAGCCGACGATGTCGCCGAGGAATGCGACGGTCACCTCAGCCACGCGAGGGCTCCGCGGGCTGGGGGGCGTCGCCGCGGACGGGCTCGGTGACGACCAATCCGGGGATGAAGTGCGTGATCATGCGGGGGTCATGCGGGAGGACGCGGACAGCGAAGTTTGACGGGGGAAGCGGGGCGCCGTTGAGTGAAACGGTATGGGCGGCGCCCTCGTAGCGGTGCCGGCCGTTGCCCAGGGGGCGGACATGGCGGAGGGTGACGGGAGGGGGGGCGTCGGCGTCGTGGCCGGCGGGGTCCGCGGCGGGGTAGAGCTGGACCTGGACCTCGTTGGGGAGCAGGTCGCCGAGTTCGACCTCGGCCGCGACGGTGAGGGGCGAGGTGGCGGTGATGGTGATGGAGGGAATGCGGACGCGCGACCAGTGGGCGCGAAAGCGGTCGATGTGGTCGGAGAGTTGGCGGGCCTCCATCAGGTCGTTGGCGGCGAGGTGGGCCGCGGCGGAGTGCGCCGGGAGGTAGAGGGAGTTCGCGTAGTCGCGGACCATGCGGTGGGTGCTGAAGGCCGGGGCGAGGCGGGCGATGCAGCGGCGGACGCGGGCGAGCCACTCGGTGGGGATGCCCGCGGCGTTCCGGCGGGAGAACTCCGGGAGGATCTGCTCCTCGAGGAGGGTGAAGAGGCGCTGGCTGTCGGCCTCGTCGCGGGCGGCGGGGTCCGGGGCGTGGGGGCCGGTCCACTGGTCGCGCCCGCCAATGGCGAAGCCGAGGTCGGGGGCGTACGCCTCGTCCCACCAGCCGTCGAGGATCGAAACGTTGACGACGCCGTTGAGGGCGGCCTTCATGCCGGAGGTGCCGGAGGCCTCCTGGCCGCGGATGGGGTTGTTGAGCCAGATGTCGCAGCCGGCGACGAGGTGGGTCGCGACCTCGATGTCGTAGTCCTCGAGGAAGACGATGCGGTGGGAGAGGGACGATTCGCGGGCGAAGGCGATGATCTGCTGGATCAGACGCTTGCCGGGCTCGTCTGCGGGGTGGGCCTTGCCGGCGATGACGATCTGCACCTCGCAGCCGCCCCTGCCCGCAGCGCCGGCGAGGAGCCGGCGCAGCCGCGGCGGGTCGCGGAGCAGGAGGGTGGCCCGCTTGTAGGTGGCGAAGCGGCGGGCGAATCCGATGGTGAAGGCGTCTGGTGAAAGGTCCGGGGGCTGAGCGGCGGAGGGATGCCTGCCGTCGGCCTCGGCGGCCTGCCAGCGGCGGCGGGCGCGGCAGAACTCGATCAGCCGGTTGCGGGCGGCCATGCGGGCTCGCCAGAGATCCTCATCCGGGATGCGGTCGACGCCGGCCCACGCCTCCGGATCGTCGGGGTGCGTGCGCCAGCGGGGGACCGGGGCCTGCCCGGGGTTGAGGTAGCGGTCGTAGAGGTCCGCCATCTCCGGGGCGACCCAGGTGGCGGTGTGGATGCCGTTGGTGACGTGACCGATGGGGACGTCGCGGGCGGGAGTGTCGGGCCAGATGCGCTGCCACATCTGGCGGGAGACGCGGCCGTGGAGGGCGGAGACGCCGTTGCAGAAGCGGGAGGTGCGGATGGCGAGCACGGCCATGGAGAACGGCTCGCTCCTGTCCTCGACGCGCTCGCGTCCGAGGGCGAGGAGACCTTCGACGTCCAGGCCGATGGGGCCGAGCATCGGATTGAGGTACGCCAGGACCAGGCCGGGGTCGAAGCGGTCGATGCCGGCGGGGACGGGCGTGTGCGTCGTGAAGATGTGGCCGGCCGCGGCGGCCTCGCGAGCCTGATCGAAGGAGATGCTCCGGCCCAGGCGCTCGCGGAAGCGGGCGATGCGCTCGAGGGTGAGGAAGGCGGAGTGGCCCTCGTTGAGGTGGCAGACGGAGGGCTCGATGTTCATCGCGGCCAGCGCGCGGACGCCGCCGATGCCCAGGACGATCTCCTGCTTGATGCGGTGCTGGTGGTCGCCGAGGTAGAGGTTGTCGGTGATGCGGCGGTCCTCCTCGGCGTTCTCCGGGAGGTTGGTGTCGAGGAGGTAAAGGGGGACGCGGCCGACGTCGCAGCGCCAGACGGCGATGTGGCAGGCGCGGCCGGGGAGTTCGACGAAGACGCGGATGGGACGGCCGGTGTCTGCGTCCACCACGCGGCGGATGGGCTGCTCGTCCGCCTGAAGGTCGGGCATGTCCTCACGCTGGAGGCCGGCGGCGTCGATCCACTGGTGGAAGTAGCCGCGGTGGTAGAGGAGGCCGACGCCGACCAGCGGGAGGCCGAGATCCGAGGCGGACTTGAGGTGGTCGCCGGCGAGGATGCCCAGGCCGCCGCTGTAGATCTGGAAGCACTGGGCGAGGCCGAACTCGGCTGAGAAGTAGGCGACGCAGAGGCCGCGGGGCGTGCGCTCGGGGGAGTCCTCGTTGTCGGGGGACATGCGGGCCGGAGCGCGGAGGTAGGCGTGGAGGTTGGTCAGGGCGTGGGCGAGGTCGGCGAGGTAGCCGGAGTCGGCGGCGAAGCGGTCCAGGTTTTCCTGCGGGGTGTGGAGGAGGACCTTGACGGGGTTGTTGCGTGAAAGAACCCAGAGGTCCGGGTCGAGGCGCTGGAAGAGGTCGCGGGCCGCGGGAGTCCACGTCCACCGCAGGTTAAAGGCGATCTCGGCGAGAGGAGCGAGGGGGCGAGGGAGGCGCGCGAGGGCGTCGGGCCAGGCCAGGGCGAGGCGGGCGCCGATGGTGACGGTGGGGAGATGGGGCGTGGCGGTGGTCATCGGGGGATCCGGAGGCTAAGCAGGCCGCGAGGGACGTGTTGAGGAGCGAGTCGATGGGTGTCGATGCCGCGGAGTCGCGGCCGGGGACGTCGATGCTCGGCAATCGAGAGCGTAGGGAGAGTTGGCGGCGGGCGGGAGGGAGGATCGGGGGACGGGATCCGGGGGCGGGCTGGAGATCTGGAGACGAAGTTGGACGAGGTGGCGGCGTGCGCAGCCCGCGATACGGTCTGAGTCGGTGCGGCGGGGGGCCCGCGCGGCGGAGCAGCAGGGGCACATCGCGCGGGGAAGGCGAGGAGGACCGTGTGATGACCGAACGGGAGAAGATGCTGACGGGGGCGCTGTATCAGGCGGGGGATCCGGAGTTGGCGGAGGCTCGCCGACGGGCGGAGGCGTTGTGCGGCGAGTTCAACGAGGCCGCGGCGGAGGAGCGAGGGGCGGTGCTGGAGCGGCTGCTCGGAGCGGTGGGGGAGAACGTGATGGTGATGCCGCGGTTCGCGTGCGACTATGGGTTCAACATCCGGCTGGGGAGCCGGGTGTTCATCAACTACAACTGTGTGTTCCTGGACTGTGCGCCGATCGAGATCGGCGATGATGTGCTGATCGGGCCGGCGGTGCAGTTGTACACGGCGGGTCACCCGCTGGAGGCGGAAGCGCGGCGGACGGGGCTGGAGTGGGCCAGGCCGATCCGCATCGGACGCGATGTGTGGATCGGGGGCGGGGCGATCGTGCTGCCGGGGGTGACGATCGGGGAGGGGAGCGTCGTGGGGGCGGGGAGCGTGGTCACGCGGGACGTCGCGGCGGGCGTCGTCGTGGCGGGCAACCCGGCGCGGGTGGTGAAGCGGCTGCCATAAGCAGAAGAGATCTCACCACGGAGGACACGGAGGGGCGCGGAGCAGTTGGGAAGATCCTGGCGCTCTCGTTGCATGCTTTGATGAAGCAGAGTTGGGTTTGAAGAGCGATGGAAGGGGGCGTGGGAGTGCTGGGCCGCTCCGGGCGGGCGGGCGGTCTTCTTGTCCTGCCTGTCTTGAAACCCTGTCTTGTTCTTCTCCGTGACCGCTCCGTGCTCTCCGTGACTTCGTGGCGAATCTTCTTCAGGAAGTCCCCACGCGGCCGTGGCTTATCGCTGGTCCCGCAGCGCCGCGACCTTCATGGGCAGGCCGAACAGATCGATGAACCCGCGCGCGGCGGTGACGTCGTAGCCGTCCATGGCGAAGGAGGCGAGCTTGGGGTCGTAGAGAGAGCGAGGGCTGGTCACGGAGACGGCGGTGGCTCGCCCCTTGTAGAGCTGGACGGTCACCTCGCCGGTGACGTTCATCTGGGTGTGGTCCACGAAGGCCTGGAGGGATTCGCGGAGGGGGTGGAACCACTGGCCGTAGTAGACGAGCTCGGCGTAGCGGATCGCGACCTGCTGCTTGAAGTGGAGGGTGTCGCGCTCGATGGTGAGCTGCTCGAGGGCCTTGTGGGCTTCGTAGAGGATGGCGCCGCCGGGCGTTTCGTAGGCGCCGCGCGACTTCATCCCGACGAGGCGGTTCTCGACCATGACGACCTGGCCGACGCCGTGGCGGCCGCCGAGGTCGTTGAGTGTGGCGATGAGGTCGTGGCCGCGGAGAGGGTTGCCGTCGAGGGCGACGGGGTTGCCCTTCTCGAAAGTGATGGTCACGGCCTCGGGCTCATCGGGGGTCTCGGCGAGCGGCTCGGTCATGAGCCAGACGTCGTCGGAGACCTGCTGGTCGGGGTGTTCGATCTCGGCGCCCTCATGGGAGCAGTGCCAGAGGTTGCGGTCGCGCGAGTAGATCTTCTTCTTGGTCTGGGCGATGGGGACGCCCTTCTTCTGCGCGTAGTCGATCGCGGCCTCGCGGCTGGTGAGTTCGAAGCTCGGATCCTTCCAGGGGGCGATGATCTGCAGGTCCGGCGCGAGGGCCATGTAGGTCAGTTCGAAGCGGACCTGGTCGTTGCCCTTGCCGGTGGCGCCGTGGGCGACGGCGTCGGCGCCGGTCTTGCGGGCCGCCTCGACCTGCCCCTTGGCGATCAGCGGCCGGGCGATGGACGTGCCCAGCAGATAGTCCTGCTCGTAGACGGCGTGGGCGCGGAGCATGGGGAAGCAGTACTGCTCGGCGAACTCCTGGCGGAGGTCGTCCACGATGACCTCGTCCGCGCCGGACTTCAGGGCCTTGTCCTCGATGCCGGCGAGTTCCCCTTCTCCCTGGCCGAGGTCCGCCGCGTACGCGACGAGCTTGACGCCGGGGTAGCGGTCCTTGAGCCAGGGGAGGATGACGGAGGTGTCGAGGCCGCCGGAGTAGGCGAGGACGATCTTCTTGGGGGCGGGGGTGGTGGTCGGGGTGGCCATGGTGGTGTTCCTTGGGGGAGCGGGAGGGTAGGGGGCGTCGCGGCGGGAGTGATCCGCTGGTTCGGCATTGGCGCCGCCACGAAGCAACTTCGAAGAGAAACGGGGAGAGCGGGGCCGCGGAGAAACGCCAGTATTGGCCAGAGAGGTGGCTTTCGGAGCGGCCCGCTCCACTGCCGGCGGCGGTACGCGTCCTTCGCTCTTCCAGCCTCCCCGCGTTCTGTTTTGCCACCGGGATGCGGGAGCGGACGCACTGGCGGGGTCAGGGGTGCGTACGCTTCCGGCCGGTCCTGGAGTGAGGCGCGCGCCGTGGGAAGCGCAGTGGAGACAGTGCAGGTGAGCGAGGGGCCGCCCGCCGCGGCAGCGGGAAGCAGGCCGGCGCTGCTGTTCACCGCCTTTGAGCCCAGCGGCGACGACCACGCCGCGGCGGTCGTGGCCGAGCTGCGCCGGCGGCACCCGGACCTGCCGATCTACGGCTGGGGGGGACCGAAGATGGAGCGGGCGGGGGCGACGATCATCGAGCGGACGGGTCACGACGCCGTCATGGGGATGCCCGGCCTCGCCAAGATCCTCGAGCACAAGCGGATCAACGGCCGGATCCGGCGGTGGCTCGACCAGAACCCGGTCGCGGTGCATATCCCCGTCGATTCGCCCGCGGCGAACTTCCCGATCTGCAAGATGACCAAGGCGCGGGGGATCAGGGTCGTCCACCTGGTCGCGCCGCAGATCTGGGCGTGGGGGCCGTGGCGGATCAAGAAACTCCGGCGGCTGACGGACCTGGTGCTCTGCCTGCTGCCGTTCGAAGAGGCGTGGTTCCTGACGCGCGGGGTGCGGGCGAAGTTCATCGGCCACCCGCTCTTCGACCACCCGCTGGACGAGGCGGACCTGGACCGGCGGGCGGCGGCCCTGCCGCGGGAGGGGACGCCGAAGCTGGCGCTCATGCCGGGGTCGCGCCCGGCGGAGCTGTCGAGTTCGTTGCCGGTGCTGCTGGACGCGTTCCGTCGGCTGCAGCAGATCACGCCGGGGATCCGCGGCGTGGTCGCCGCGACCAAGCCGGAGGTCGCGGCGGCGCTGCGGGCGCGGGCGGAGTCGCTCGGGGGTTGGCCGGAGGGGCTGGAAGTGCTCGCCGGGGACACCGACGCGGTGGTGCGGTGGTGCGACTACGCGCTGGTGGTCAGCGGGACCGTGACGCTGCAGGTGGCGAAGCAGCGGCGGCCGATGGTGACGTTCTACCGGCCGAACCGGCTGATGTACCTGGCCGTGATCCGATGGATCGTCTCGACGCCGCATTTCACGCTGCCGAACCTGATCGCCGAGAAGCGGATCGTGCCTGAGCTGATCCCGTATTTCGACCGGGACGGGGAGGAACTGGCGATGGCGATCGTCCGGCTGATGCGCCAGCCGGGGGCGGCGGAGGATCAGCGGGAGGAACTCGGGAAGGTGGTGAAGCGGCTGGAGGGGCGGAGCGCGGCGGCGGCCGCGGCGGACGCGATCGAAGAGATGGCGGGAATTCAAAGGGCCAGATAGCAAAGGGCTAAAGAGGGCGGCGCGTGGGGGGTTATCTTGCGGCCCGGATCATCGCAAGCGTGCAGACGCGGTTGCCGATGCGGTCGGTGATCGGAAAGGAGGCGGTCAGGGGGGTGGAGGCGGCGACGCCGCGGTCGAGGCAGCGGTGCATCGCCTGGACGAGGTCGTGGCGGGCGACCTCCTCGGTCTCGGTGAAGAGGATGATCAGCAGGGCGGCGTGGTGGATGTGGGGGTCCTTCGCGAGCTTGGCGAGGTCGGCCGCGGCCCCGCGGACAAGCTGGGAGGCGTACGTCCGGTTGGGGCCGGGGATGCCGGCCTCGTAGCAGAACTGGCCGACGAGCTTGACCTCGAGCCAGAAGGCGTCTTCCGGGGGGATGGAGGCGGGGTCGGGTACGACCGTGGGGGGCTTCTGTACGGCGAGACCCTCGAAGAGGGTGCCCACGAGTTGCTGACGCTCGGCCTTGGCCCGTTTCTCCCGCTTGACGGGGTCGGCGAGAGTGAGCCCCGGGGCGGGGGTCAGGACGAGGTCGCAGCGTTGGCGGTCGTTCTCGCGGGCGAGAGGGGCGTCCTCGTCGTCCTCAGGGGCCTCTGGAGCATGCGGGGGCGGGTTCGAGGCGGTGCGGTCGCCGGGGTACGGCTGCTCGCGCAGGACCCCCCAGGTGGGGGCGGGCGGGTGGTGCTGGAAGGGGTTCGAGTGCGGTCCGGAGGCGAACCCCGAAGCAAGCAGGGCGTGGAACTCGACCTCTTCGAGCGCATCGAGGCCGTCCACGGCCTGCTCGGCGCACAGGCGGGCCTCGGCGTCGCGCAGGGCCTGCGCGGCGGCGTCGATGATGTCATCGTGGCGCCACATCGTTTGAAAGCGTAGCGGCGGACTGGTATAAACCGAGCGGTATTCATCCGGGAGGCGATCGGATGTTGTCGCCGGCGGCACATCGTGTGCCTTCGGCCGCGACGCTGAACAACGCAGAGGGCACCCCCATCATGTCATGGCTCACATTGCGGTCCGGGCTCGTCACGGCGGCGGCGACGCTGGCGCTGGCCTTCGCCTCGCTCACGCTTGGCGGCTGCGGCTCGAAGTCCAACCAGGCGACGCCGGCCGGCGGCGGGGGCACGGAAACGTCGGCCGAGAATGCGGCCCCGGCGGGCGATGCAGCGGCGCCGGCGGAGGGGACGGGGGCCGGAGCCGCGGCGACGCCGGCTGGCCAGGCGGAAACCGGGCCGATCCGCATCGGGCACTACGCCTCGATGACGGGGAAGGAGGCGACCTTCGGGCAGTCCACCGACCAGGGGATCCGCCTGGCGTTCAAGGAGATCAACGCCGCGGGGGGCCTCAACGGGCGGCCGATCGAGATCATCACGTACGACACCAAGGGGGAGTCGAAGGAGGCGGGCAACGCGGTCACGCGGCTGATCACCAGCGACAAGGTGACGGCGGTGCTGGGGGAGGTGGCGAGCAGCCTGTCGCTGGCGGGCGGCGCCGTCGCCCAGCAGTACGGGGTGCCGATGATCACGCCGTCGAGCACGGCGCCGCTCGTGACGCGGAACCGGCCGATGGTCTTCCGCGTCTGCTTCATCGACCCGTTCCAGGGGTACGTGGTCGCGAAGTTCTCGCGTGAGCACCTGAACGCGGCGACGGCGGCGGTGCTGTACGACCAGGCGCAGGCGTACTCCAAGGGGCTGGGCGACGAGTTCAAGCGCCACTTCACGCAGATGGGCGGGAAGATCGTCGCGGACCAGGCGTACTCCAGCGGCGACCAGGATTTCTCGGCGCAGCTGACGACGATCCGGTCGGCGAAGCCGGACATCATCTTCGTTCCCGGTTACTACACCGAGGTGGGGAACATCGCGCTGCAGGCGCGCCGACTGGGGATCACGGTGCCCCTGCTGGGCGGGGATGGGTGGGACTCGGAGCAGCTCCCGGCGATCGCCGGCTCGGCGATCGAGGGGTGCTATTACGCCAACCACTACGCCCCCGATCAGCCGAGCGACGAGGTCCGGGAGTTCGTCGAGAAGTACCGGGCCGAGTACGGCGGCCAGACGCCCGACGGCCTGGCGGCGCTCGGGTACGACGCGGCGCTGGTCCTGTTCGACGCCATGAAGCGTGCCCAGTCGCTGAGCGGGCCTGACCTCGCCAAGGCCATCGCCGAGACGAAGGACTTCCGGGCCGTGACGGGGGTGATCACGATCGACAAGAACCGCGACGCCAGCAAGTCGGCGGTTGTCGTGCAGATGAGGGACGGCAAGCCGGTGTACGTGGCGACGATCGAGCCGCCGAAGGAGTGATCGCCCGAGGCCGGACCCAGGCCCCCCGGGCGCGGGCGCTCAGGGGCCCCACTCCGAAAAACTCGGCACAAACGCGCCCCCCGGCCCACGCGGGGGGCTCTTTTTCGGTACCATTCCCCCCCGCGTGATCGAGAAGTGCCTCCAGACCCTGATCGACGCCCTCTCCGTCGGGAGCCTCTACGCGCTGATCGCGCTGGGCTACACGATGGTGTACGGCATCCTGAAGTTCATCAACTTCGCGCACAGCGATGTGTTCGTGCTCGGCGCGTGGATGTCGTTCACGGTCGCGGTCGGCGTGGGGTGGGGCGGGGCCGCGTCGGGGTCGCCGGTGGCGGATTGGGTGTGGATCCTGCTCGGGGCGCTCGGCGCGGCGGGCGTGCTGATGACCCTGTGGGAGCGCCTGGGGCGGGGAGCGACGCCGGAGGCGATCCGTGCGAGGGTTCCCGCGACGGCCGTGGGGCCGGTGTTGCTCCTGGTCGCCGCGTGGGGGGCCGGGTGCACGGCGCTGGTGCTGCTCGCGGGGGTGCTCAGACGCACGCCGTCGCTGGAGTTCCTCGGGGGCGGCGTGATCCTGGTGATGGCGATGGCGACGTGCGGGGTGGTGGGCTTCTGCATCGAGCGGCTGGCGTACAAGCCGCTGCGGAACGCGCCGCGTCTGAACGTGCTGATCACGGCCATCGGGGTGTCGCTGCTGCTGCAGAACCTGGGGCAGCTCAACTGGATGTTCGGGACGCGCCCGCAGCCGATGCCCCCGCTGGTGCCCGCGGTGCCGCTGTTCGAGATCGGCGGGTCCACCGACGCGGCCGGGCATTCCACGGCCGGGGTGAAGATCTGGCTCGTGGACGTGATCGGGGCGGGGACGGCGGTGGCGCTGATGATCGCCCTGGACTGGCTCGTCTTCCGGACCAAGCTCGGCCGCGCGATGCGGGCGGTGAGCTACAACCCCGCCAACGCGTCGCTGATGGGCATCCCGGTGGACCGGGTGATCAGCTTCACGTTCGTGCTGGGGGCGATGCTGGCGGCGGCCGCGGGGTTCCTCTACAGCCAGAAGTACTCCGGGCTCAACCAGCCCGCGGCGGCGACGTGGGTGCTGCTGGGGCTCAAGGCCTTCGTGGCGGCGGTGGTGGGGGGGATCGGCAAGATCCGCGGCGCGATGCTCGGCGGGCTGCTGATCGGGCTGCTGGAGTTCTTCGGGGCCGCGTACATCTCCCCGGAGCTGCGGGATCTCTACGTCTTCAGCCTGCTGATCCTCGTGCTGCTCTTCAGGCCCAGCGGCCTGCTCGGCTCCACGGCGGCGGAGAAGGTCTAACGGAACCGAGGGCGTGACGGCATGACGGACACGACGACGAGCAACCGGTTGAGAGAGGAGGCGCTGCGGCTGCGGCCGTCGGCGGCCCTGGCGCCGGTGCGGTCGGCCGCCCCGTTCCTGGCGTGCATCCTCCTGGCGGTCGTGCTCCAGGTGTGGGTCCGGCCGCTGATGGGGGACTTCTACGCCAAGCTTCTGCTGGACATCGGGACCAACGTCATCCTCGCGGTATCGCTGACGATGGTGAACGGCTTCACCGGGCAGTTCTCCATCGGCCATGCGGCGTTCATGGCGGTCGGGGCGTACACCTCCGCGGCGATCGTGTACTACGGGTCCTTCCGTCTCTGGGGCGATCCCCTGATGCACGGCGGAACCCTCAGCGCCATGATGCACGGTCGCAGCGACCCGCTGCTCATGTCCGGGGACCTGCTCTTCCTGGGCTCGCTCGTGGCGGGGGGGCTGCTCGCGGCGGTCTGCGGCTACGTCGTCGGCCTGCCGTCGCTGCGGCTCAAGGGGGACTACCTCGCGATCGTCACGCTCGGGTTCGGCGAGATCGTCCGCGTGCTGATCCAGTCGCAGACGACCGACACGCTCTACGACCCCGAGCAGATCGCGCAGACGCCGATCTACGAACTGCCGCGCTACCTCGGCGGGGCGCTGGGCTTCAGCGGCCTGCCCTTCTACAGCAGCCTCTTCTGGGCCTGGCTCGCCGCGGCGGTCACGCTGGTGGTCGCCTTCCGGCTCAAGTACAGCACCTACGGCCGGGCGTTCCTCTCGATCCGCGAGGACGAGATCGCCGCCGAGGCGATGGGCATCCATACGACGCGGTACAAGGTCCGGGCGTTCGTCATCGCGGCGTTCTTCGCCGGCGTCGCGGGGGGGATCTTCGCCCACACGGTGGGGGTGCAGCTCAACGCCCAGGAACTCGGTTTCCAGAAGAGCTTCGACATCCTCATCATGGTCGTCCTCGGCGGGCTGGGGTCGATCTCGGGGGCCGCGATCGCCGCGGTGATCCTGACGATCCTGCCGGAACTGCTCCGCCAGCCGCCGTGCATCTGGGGGTGGGCGATGGCGTTCATCGTTCCGGCGGCGGTGCTGTGGATCGCGCTGTCGCGACGCCGCGTGCGGACGGCGGTGCTGATCGCCCTCGCCCTGGGGGCGTGGGAGGCGATGCGCTGGCTCGCCCGCGAGACGGGGGCGAACCTGGCGGACTACCGCATGGTGCTCTACGCCCTGGCGCTGATCATCATGATGATCGTGCGGCCGCAGGGGCTGCTGGGGATCCGGGAGGTCTGGGAGCTGCGCCGGCCGCGTCCGCTCGCGGCCAGGGGCGACCGGGGGGCTGGGGGCGAGCCCGGCACGGCGGGCGGGAGGGTCTCGCTATGACGCCCCACGCCGCGACGACCAACGGTTCAGGGGCCGGGGCGGCGCCGCTGCTGCTGGACGTCGATGGGATCTCCATCTCCTTCGGCGGCCTCAAGGCGGTCTCGAGCTTTTCGCTCAAACTGCCCAAGGGGCGGCTGGCGGGGCTGATCGGCCCCAACGGCGCGGGGAAGACGACGGTCTTCAACCTCCTCACCGGCGTCTACAAGTCCGATACCGGGACGATCCGCCTGGGTGACCGGGTTCTGACGGGGCTCAAGCCCTACCAGCGGGCCGCCGCGGGGCTGGCGCGCACGTTCCAGAACATCCGCCTCTTCCCCGACCTGAGCGTGCTGGACAACGTCCGTATCGCCTGCCACCTTCGCGCGAGGGAGACGATGGCGGGCGCGATCTTCCGCTCTCGCTACCACACCGGCGAAGAGCGGGCGATGACGACGCTGTCGATGGAACTGCTGGAGATCTTCGACCTCGCGCACCGGTGCGACGAGCAGGCGAAGAACCTCCCCTACGGCGACCAGCGCCGCCTGGAGATCGCCCGCGCGCTGGCGACCAGCCCGAAGGTCCTGCTGCTGGACGAGCCCGCGGCCGGGATGAACCCGCAGGAGAAGCGCGAACTTCGCGACCTGATCCGCTCCATCCGGGATCGCTTCGGCCTGACGATCCTGCTGATCGAGCACGACATGGGGCTGGTGATGGACATCTGCGAGCGGATCACGGTGCTGGACCACGGCGTGATCATCGCCGAGGGGACGCCGGGGGAGGTCCAGCAGAACCCGCGGGTGATCGAGGCGTACCTGGGCTCGACCGAGGGCGGCTCGCCCGTGCCGGCCGCGTCCGCCAACGGGGAGGAGGCGTAGCCGTGGCGCTGCTCGAAGTCCGCGACCTGCACGTCCACTACGGGGCGATCCACGCCCTGCACGGGATCTCCATCTCGGTGGAGGCCGGGCAGATCGTCACGCTCATCGGCGCCAACGGCGCGGGCAAGAGCACGACGCTCCGGGCGATCTCGGGGCTGCTGCGTCCCAGCCGCGGCTCGATCATCTTCGACGGCAAGCCGATCGTCGGCGTGCCGCCGCACCAGATCGTCCGCCTGGGGCTGGCGCACGCGCCGGAGGGCCGCGGCATCTTCGCGAACCTGACGGTGGCGGAGAACCTCGACCTGGGCGCGTACGCGAGGCACGACCGGGCGCAGGTCGCCGCGGACCGCGAGCGGGCGCTGGAACTCTTCCCCCGCCTGCGGGAGCGGCTGCGTCAGATGGCCGGGACGCTCTCGGGTGGCGAGCAGCAGATGCTGGCGATCGCGCGGGCGATGCTCGCCCGACCGCGGCTGCTGCTGCTGGACGAGCCCTCGCTGGGCCTGGCCCCGCAGGTCGTGCAGACGATCTTCCGCATCATCCGCGAGATCAACGCCTCGGGGACGACGATCCTGCTGGTGGAGCAGAACGCGCACATGGCCCTGAGCGTGGCCCATCACGGCTACGTCCTGGAGGTCGGGCACATCAAGCTCAGCGACAGCGCGCGGAACCTGGAGCGCAACGACGAGGTGCGCAAGGCCTACCTCGGGATCGGGTGAGCCCTCTCCTCCGCGGCGGGGCTACCTCAACTCCGCGGCGATCTTCCCCACCAGCTCGTGCGCCCCCGCGTGGATGCTCGCGCGCGACTTCTTCATCGCCGACCACATCACCCACGGGGCGCTGATGATCGCCAGCGGGAGGTACCACCACCACGTCCACTGCCACATGTACGGCATGGACGGGAAGAACGACGCGAGCGCGGATTCGGTGAACCAGACGCCCGGCCAGATGGTCAGCAGGAGGATGACCGCCATGATCGCCGGGACGCGGGGCTGAACCGCGGTCGAGAAGCGGAGCACCCCCCCCTCCAGGCGGGCCCGAAGGACCCCCTCGAACGGGGCCCCGAAGTCTCGGACCTCGAAGAGCGTGCCCGAAGCGGCCTCGACCGCGACGTAGCCGGGGAGGCGGCCGCGGCGGGCGGCAAGGTCGAGGCGGCGGGCGATCTCGCCCGCATCGAGGGGCGTGGGCACCTCCGGCAGCGGCATGGAGAGCGGCACCGGCGCCGGTCCCGCATCAGAAGCCGGTGCGGTGGTTGTGGGGGAAGCGGGGGTGTCGGTTGATGTCGTCATCGATGGCTTTCTATCGGCGACGGGGCGTCCGACGGGGGCAGTGTACGAAGGTGGGCGGGAGAGGTTCGGGCACTCGGAGCGAATTCCGCACTGGCCTGCCCGCACAGATGGAACAGTTGGACGGTGTAACCCCCCGCGGTCCTTGCGGGGACGGGGCCGGGGGACAAACTGTCGCTAGAGCCACGCCCGCCTGGGGCGCCGCTAGGTTGACGCTGGATCATGAGCGAACTGAAGATCAGACCAGCCCTGCGCCTGGTGGGCGCGGACGACGCCCCCGACCGGCCGGGACAGACGGCGCTCATCCGGGCGCCCTTCTGGTCCGGCGACGGGGCCGCGGCGGCGATCCCGGCGGCCCTGGCGCCTTCGTCGATGCGGGGCCGGCGCGAGTCGCCCGAGGCGGCGGTGCGGAAGGAGAACATCGCCGCGGCGGGGCTGAGCGCGACCGACGCGCGGTGGGTGCTGGCGGTACGGGTGGCGGAGTCGCTGGAGGGGGGCAGGGTCGCGGTGCTGACGCCTGAGAAGCGGCGGCGGCTGGTCGCGCTGGCGACGCGGATGGGACTGCGGCCGTTCGACGCCAACCTGGTCATCGCGATCGTGCAGGATTCTGCGCGCAGCGGCGAGCGGCCGACGGGGCCCGAGGTCGCGGGGCGGCTGTCGCTGATCCCCGCGCCGGCGGCTGTTCCCGCCGAGGCGGACGGCGTGGTGCGGTCGCCATCGGTCTGGGAGGTGGCAGGGCCGGTCGCCGCGGCAGTGGCCCTCGGGGTGGTGCTGCTGCGGGCGATGATCGGGTGGGTGACGGGGGGGTGACCATGTGGAGATGGGGGCAGCGGGGGCGAGGAGCACACCGGCGTCGGCGGCGGAGGAGCGCCGGCGCCGGTTGTCGATTGCGGTGGGGGCGAGCGCGGCATAGGGCGGGCGCGTAGACTCGCGCCGCGGCGGTCGCCTGAAAGGGCGGATCGGCCGCGGCGGAGGACGATCACCATGCCGCTGATCGAGGTTGGGGCGAAGGCCCCCGGGTTCTCGCTGAAGGACCAGGACGGCGACACGCACACGCTGGCCGACTACGCCGGGCGAGCGGTGGTGCTGTACTTCTACCCGAAGGACGACACCTCGGGATGTACGGACGAGGCGTGCCAGTTCCGGGATCACGCGCCGGACTTCTCGAACGTCGGCGCGGCGGTGCTCGGCGTGAGCCCGGACGACGAGAAGTCGCACGCGAAGTTCGCGGCCAAGCATGGGCTGACGTTCCCGCTGCTGGCCGACACGGAGCGGGATGCGCAGAACAACCCAAAGGTGTGCCACGCCTACGGCGTGTGGGGGGAGAAGTCGATGTACGGCCGGAAGTACATGGGGGTGATTCGGACGACGTACCTGATCGACGCCGAGGGGGTGGTGAGGCGGCGGTGGGACAAGGTCTCGGTGCCGGGGCACGCGGAGGACGTGCTCGCCGCGGTGCGTGAACTCGCGGGCCTCCCCATCGAGCCACCGTCGACCAGGCGCGGCGGCGCGAAGAAGAAGGCGAAGGCGAAGAAGAAGGCCGTTCCCAGAAAGAAGCCCGCTGCACGCAAGAAGCCGGCCGCAAAGAAGAAACCGGCGGCGAGGAAGAAGCCCGCCGTCAGGAAGAAGCGGGCGTCTCGCTGAGGGGTTTTCCCGTCAGGGCGTACCAGGGCCGGAGGCTGAGGGAGGGGAGGGCGAGCGTCGGCCAGAGGGCCCCGGCCAGTCGCGGGCGGGCGAGGACGGCCGCCGCGGCGAGGCACGCCGGGCGGCGCATCAGCAGGCGCCGGCGGTAGCGTCGGGCCATCGCACGCTGCGCGGCGCGGAGGTCCGGCGCCGACGACAGAATCTCCGCCAGCATCACGCCGGACCAGAGGGCCAGGCCGATCCCCTCGCCCCCGACGGGCTCGACGGCCGCGGCGGCGTTGCCGATGCGGAAGGATCGTTCCTGTCCGGGGGCGATGTACCCGCTCGCGGGCACGCCGCACGCGAGCCAATCGGTGGTCCGCCAGTGCGGCAAGAAGCCGGGCCAGATGGTGGTGAGCACGTCATCCGGTTTGCCGCGGTGTGCGGCCAGAAGCGAGGCGCGGGCGACGAGGGCGAGCGTGACCTGACCCCGGTCGATCGGTGAGGCGCCGACGTACGCACCCGGGGCGGAGCGCATGTGCAGGGCGAGGATCGGCAGGGCGCCGGCGCGGAGGTGGCACTTGAGGGCGACCACGCCGCGGCGGTTGGGCGTCGGGCCGGCGGGGTCGTGGCGTCCGGCGCCGTCGGCGTGGATCACAACGTCGGCGTGAAGAACGAGGCCCGAGGCGGCCTTCGCGGCGACGTGGTCGTCGTGGTACTCAACGCCGACGATGCGCTCCGGCTGCAGAACCGATGCCCCCGCGGCACGGGCCTGTTCCAACAGCAGGGTGTCGAGCGTCGCGCGGCCGATGGACCACGCGGGCGAGGGCATCCGCCACGTCGCCGAGCGCCGGCCGTGTTCGAGGACAAGCGTGTCGATGCGGCGCGCTCCCGCGGCGCGGAGGTCCGTCGGGGAGATGAGCCGGTGGAGGAGAGCCGTCGCCGCCGGCGAGATGAACTCGCCGCAGACCTTGATCCGCGGGAAGGGGCGCGATTCGACGAGCGTCACGCGCCAGCCGCGTGCGGCGAGGGACGTCGCCGCCGCGGACCCCGCGGGCCCGCCGCCGATCACGAGGGCGTGCGGCGCGGCGGCCATATGCCGTGAGCGTATCAGCGCCAGGCGCCGGGCTTCTCTCCGGCGAGCGTGAAGCGGTAGAAGAGGTGGGTGCGGTAGGCGGTGTAGTTCAGGTCCAGCCGCTTGGCCGCGTCGAGCACCTCGGCTCGGGTGAACCCCGCGCGGATGCTCACCCGGGCGTCGTGGCGGACCTCCCGCGGCGTGCCGATCAGCAGCACGCGCAGCGCGGCCAGGCTCAGGCGAGATCGGACCAGGTCGTTCCAGACGATCCCCGCGCGGGCGAGGCGGTCCATGATCCGCAGGCACGTCCAGACGTCGAGCTGGCTCAGGTGGTGCAGGAACATCCCCGCGTGCGCGTAGTCGAAGGAGTCGTGCGGGTACAGGTCCGCCAGTTTCAGAGCGTCCGTCTGGACGAGCGTGATGTTGGGCTCGCCGGCGACGTGCTCCCGGGCGAGGTCGAGGGTGGTGGGGTGCAGGTCCACGGCGGTGACGCGCAGGTCGAAGCCGCGCTGCCTCGCCCAGCGGACCGCCTCGAGAGGGATGTCCGCCGAGCCGGTGCCGACGTCGAGGAGGGTGACGGGGCGATCCTTCGGCCAGCGCCGTGACCAGCGGGCCAGGTGGCCGATCAGGGCCCGGCTCCCTCCCAGGACGCGGTTGACCCAGCGGATGTAGGCCAGAGCGGTCCGGAGCTCCTCGCGGGTGGCGGCGGGATCGTCCATGAACTCGGGCTGGACCAGGCGTCGCATGGGGCGATGGTACAGCCGGAGTCCGGCAGGGGTGATCGCGATCTGTACGGCATTGAGGGAGGGCTGCCGCCCGTGCGGGCCGTAAAGTGGGGCATGGAACAACCAAGCGACACAACAGCAGCGGTGGGGACAGGACGCAAGGCCGAGCGGATCACGCTGGCGACGCTGGAGGCGATGGCCGCGGCCGGGACGCCGTTCGCGTGCCTGACGTGTTATGACGCCACGACGGCGATGTGGCTGGAGCGTGGGGGCGTGCCGGTGCTGCTGGTGGGGGACACCGCCGCGGAGGTGATTCTCGGGTTCGAGCGGACGATCGACATGCCCCTGGAGGTGCTGCTGGCCCTGACGGCGGCGGTCCGCCGGGGGGCGCCGACGCGCCTGGTGATGGGGGACATGCCGTTCCTGAGTTACCACACCAGCGAGGCGGAAGGGATCCGCAACGCGGGCCGGTTCCTGGTGGAAGGGCTGGCGGACATCGTCAAGGTTGAAGCCGACCGCAGTTTCGCGCCGATGGTCTCGAAGATGGTCCGCGCGGGGATCCCGATCTGTGGGCACGTGGGCAGCCGGCCCCAGCGGGCGGCCCTCACGGGGGGGTACGCATCCGCCGGACGCACCGCCGCAGAGGCCGAGCGAATCATCGACGACGCGGTGGCCCTGGAGGACGCCGGGTGCCAGCTGCTGCTGGTTGAGGCGGTGCCCCCGGAGGTCACCGAGCGCATCATGGCGCGGACGCGGGTGCCGCTGATCGGGATCGGCGCCGGGCCGGCGTGCCATGGGCAGGTGCTGGTTCTGCAGGATCTCCTCGGGATGTCGCTCCGTCCACCCCGGTTCGCAGAACCGGTGGACCAGCTGGGTCGTAGAGTGGAGTTGGCTGGGGCGGAGTGGGTGCGTCGTGTCGCCGAGCGTCGGATCGGCGGGCACGGGTACAAGATGAAGCCCGGAGAGGGCGAGAAGCTGGGCCGCGTCAGCGGCGCCGAGCAGAGGAAGTCATCAGCGGCCGGGCCTGGGGTTACCCAGGGGAACGGGCCCGAAAGCACGCCCGGATCAGCCCCAACAAAGCCGGATGGACCGACCGACCGTGACCGGGCCGAGCCCGCGACCTGATGTCACGCGACCCGCGCAAGGATGCAAAGGAGTTTTCATGCGTCGTTTCACCGCGTACGGCCCCGCCTTTGTGGTCCTGCTGACGACGCTGGTGACGCTGTTCGCGGCGCCGGCGGCGGTGCGGCAGATCGGGTACGCCAACAGCGAAACGCAGATCCGCCTGGCTCGGCTGGCCCTTGATCAGGACGACATCCTGGAGCGGATCAACGCCGCCACGCGGAACATCGCCACGGCGGTCGAGCCCTCCGTGGTCCACATCGCCATCGAGCAGGACTCCCCGCGCGGGTTCCAGGCCATGCGGCTGGCGCAGGGCTCGGGGTGGGTCTTCGACAGCGCGGGGCACATCGTCACCAACGCCCACGTCGTCAAGGGCGCACCCAAGATCGTCGTGCAGTTCCACGACGGCCGGACGGTCGCGGCGGACATGATCGGCATCGACAGCTCGACGGACATCGCCGTGCTCCGGGTCCGGACGCAGGAGGGCCTCTTCCCCATCGCGCGGGCGACGGGCGAGCGCCTTCAGCAGGGCGACCGCGTCTACGCCTTCGGCTCCCCCTTCGGGTTCAAGTTCTCGATGAGCGAGGGGATCGTCTCGGGGCTCGGGCGCGACCCTCGCGCCGTGATCAACACCCCCGGCGGCGGGTACACCAACTTCATTCAGACCGATGCAGCGGTCAACCCCGGCAACTCCGGCGGCCCGCTGGTGGACATCAAGGGGCGGCTGGTGGGGATGAACGTCGCGATCGCCACCGCGGGGAGCACCCGCGACGGCGGCGGCCAGAACTCCGGCATCAGCTTCGCCATCCCGCTGGAGACCATCGAGGCGGTCGTCGGACAACTGATCTCCGACGGCGCCGTCGCCCGCGGGTTCCTCGGCATCCAGATGCCCGCCGTCCGCGGCAGCGACGACCCGGACCGCGCCGAGGCGCTCAACCGCGAGTACATGGTGCAGGCCGGCTACCACGGCCAGGGCGTCTACGTCACAGGCGTCGTCCCCGGCGGCCCCGCGGAGCGCTCCGGCCTGCGTGCCGGCGACATCATCCTCGCCTTCAACAAGCGCCCGATCACGAGCATGACCATCCTCCGCTCGGCGATCACCGTGAACCGGCCGGGGGACCGCTCCGTCGTCCGGATCTGGCGCGACGGACGGGAGATCGAACTGCCCGTCGAACTGGGCGACCTGGCCCAGACCGACGTCGGCCAGATGGACGCGCAGCGGGCCATCATGGCCTACGGCCTGACCTGCCAGGAGATCCGCGGCGGGGTCGCCCTCGCGGCGGTGGACCCGGATTCCCCCGCGGCGGCGGCCGGTCTGCGCCGCGGCCAGGTCATCATCCGCGTCGGCTCGGCCAAGGTCGATGGGGCGTCGGACTTCCTCTCCAACCTCGCCGCCAGCGGCTTCCTCAACGGCCGGCCGCTGACCCTCACGGTCGTTGATCTGGACGGGCAGACCAGGGACGTCTCGGTGCAGTTCACGCCCTGAGCCGACCGGGGCCGCCGGCCCGACACAGACCACGTCGCAGCGACGCGGGTAGCGCCTGGCGCGGCCCGCCTCCTGCGTTCTGGGCTTGATCGCGAGGTTGGAGTTCAGGGGGCCGCGTGCGTGGCCGGGCCCGAGTCAGGCTGCGGCTGCGTCGATGCGGCGGGCAGGGCGCTGATCCGGACCACCACCGGCGTTCCCACCGGCGGCACCTGCGCCACGTTGGCGATCCACTCGGGCTCGGTCACGGATGAGTCCGGGCTGATGGTGCGCCGCCAGGCGATCGTCTCCGATCCGAAGGTCGTCAACCCGACCAGGGCGCCGTCGGAGCCGTCGGCGAGGTAGTACTCACGCTCGCCCTCGCCGAGGTCACGCTTGACGATCCGGGAGCCCGCGAAGAGAAAACCGGGGCGGGAGGGGTCACCCTCGCGCTCCGCAAAGCTCTGCCCGTCCTTGGCGTTGACGATCCACGTCAGCGGGTCCACCACCTTCTCTCTCTCGGTGCCCGCATCAAGGACGAAGCGGACGTCCACCGGCGGCCCCTCGGGATCGATGGGAACGAGCCTCTCCCCCTCCCATGTGAAGCTCCCGGGTTTCCCGGGCTCGAGCCCCAGCAGCAGCAGGGCGGCGTGGACGTTCGACGGCCTCGCCTTGCTGACGACGAGCGACTCGTGCTCCTTCGTGTCCGGCGTGCAGACGACGAGTTCGAGGTACGTCATCGGCGTCCGCGGGTCGTGCACGTCCCACGCGATGGTCCCGTCGAACTCGACGATCCCGGCAGCGGGATCGATACGAACGTTGGGAAAGACCTCCCGGAGCCCCGGCTCTGCCCGGGCCTGGCCCGGATTCGGCGGCGGGGGCGGGGGCGTGAAGACCGGCGCGGGCGGGGGTGGCGGCGGGAGGTCGGCGGGCCCGCGGACCCGCTCGTACCGCGGCGGGCGCTGTCCGCCCGGCGGGGTCAGGTCGGCGGTGCCGTCGGACTCCGGCGGGAGTTCCGGCGGCATCTTCGCCGACTCCGCCGTGAGTTGCCCCGGCCCGGCGATGGGCTCCGTGGGAGGGGGCTCCGTGGCGCAGCCGAGCATGAGCAGGGCGAGCACCCCGGCGGCGGCCGTTCGTGACGCGGCTGTGCTGGTCATCGTTTTCACCCCTTGGCGGCGAGCGCTTGCACGCAACGGATGAAGAACTCGCCGCGTTTCTCGTAGTTCTCGAACTGATCCCACGAGGCGCACCCTGGGCTGAGCACGAGGGCGTGGCCGGGGGCGAGCCGGGGACGCGCGGCCTCGACCGCCCCGCCGATCGTCTCGGCGAACGTGGCGCGGGCGCCGCGCGACGCCGCCAGGTCGGCCAGGGCGCGGCCCGTCTGGCCGACGGTGTACAGCCCGGCGAGGTCCGGGGCGGCATCGGCAATGGGGGAGAGGTCGATCTTCTTGTCGTACCCGCCGGCGATGAGGTGGATCCGGTCGCGGCTCATCCCCGGCATCGCGGCGATGGCCGCGATGGCCATCAGCGCCGCCCCGGGCGTGGTGGACTTCGAGTCGTTGTAGAACCGCACTCCTCCTGCCTCGGCGACGAGTTGGAGACGATGGGGGAGCCCCGGGAAGGCGGCGATCGCCGCGGCGAATCGGGACGGGTCGATCCCCGGCTCGGCGGCGCGGCAGGCGAGCAGGGCCGCCGCGGCGTTCTCGCGGTTGTGGGCCCCGGGGACGGTCAGGGGGAGGTCGAACGCCTCGGCGTCCACGATGCGAGTCGTCGCCGCGGCGGCGGTGCGCCAGTCCGCGACGCTGACGCCCAGGACCGCGTGGTCACCCTCACGCTGGTGGCGGAGGAGGTGCTGCTTCGAGTCGCGGTAGTGCTCCAGATCCCCGTGCCAGTCGAGGTGGTTGGCGGCGATGTTCGTGACGACGGCGATGTGCGGCGACCACGCCCGCTCGCCGGCGAGGGCGGGATCGCGCTCGAGCCAGTAGAGCATCGCGCTGGACAGTTCCAGCACGACCCACGTCCCCTCCGAGATGCTCCCCAGCCGACCCAGGAGCGAGCCGCCGAGGTTCCCCCCGAGCACGGTGTCCCCCACCGTCTCGCCCAGCGCGTGCGCGATCATCGCCGTCGTCGTGCTCTTGCCGACCGAGCCGGTGACGCCGATCGTGCGGGCCCGCGAGGGGAGGCGCGACACGAGCAGCGCGATCTCCGTCGTCACCGGCACCCCCGCGGCCTCCGCGGCGCGGAGGAACCGGTTCTCCCACGGGCGCGGCACGGCGGGGTTCGCCACGACCAGGTCGCACGTCGTGAAATCGCTGACGTTGTGCCCGCCGAGGCGCAGCGACACGCGGCCGGAGTCCACCAGGTCGCCGATGGCCGCGACGGACTCGGCGAGACTCGTTTCGGTCTCCAGGTCCGTGACGACCACGTCCGCCCCCTGCTCGGCGAGCCAGCGGGTGACGCCCACGCCGCCGCCGAAGCGGCCCAGGCCCATCACCACCACCCGGATGCCGGCAAGGTCCGTCATGCGCGAGTCTATGCCGCGGGGACGGGACGCTTGGCTGGGGCCTTCAGGGGGTTTCACGTCGCACGTTGAGGAGAGGTCGCTGGCCTGGGTGGCGGCATCACGCCGACGCGTCGAGCCCGCTCTCGCGCCGGATGGTTCCCAGCAGCAGGTCCAGCAGCCGACGCGCCACCGGCCCGGGGACGCCGCCTCCGACGGTCCTGCCGTCGAGTTCGATCACGGAGGTGACCATGGTGGTGGTGCCGATGAGGATGACCTCGCTCGCGTCAGTGAGTTCGCCTGCGCGGACGGGCCGCTGCTCGATCTCCGGGGCGGCCTCGAGGAGGATCGCCCGCGTGATCCCGCCGAGGATCGGCGCGCTGTCAAACGCCGGAGTCGCGATGCGTCCATCCGGAAAGGCGAGGATGACGTTGGTGGCGATCCCCTCGCCGACGAGGCCGCCGGGCGTAATGAAGATCGCGTCGTCCACTCCCGCCGCGGCGGCCTGCATCGTCAGCAGGATGTTGCCCATCAGCGAAGTGGACTTGATGTCGCCCCGACGCCACCGGATGTCCTCCAGCGTCACCGCCCGCCGGCACGGCGGCGTGACGAAACTGCTCAGCGGCGGCTGCGGGGAGCAGTAGCCCATGACCGTCGGGACGAGCCCCGCGGGAGGGATGCGGGATCGCGGCGGGTCGTTGGGCCCGGGCGTGCCGCGGGTGACCTGCCAGTAGACGAAGGCGTCGGTCAGCCCCTCGGCCCTCAGGAGTTCGGCAGTCCAGGGGACCAGGGGAGCGGGGTCGAACGAGATGCCGACCTCGCGGAGGGAGGCACGCAGGCGGTCCAGGTGCCGGCCCATGGCGAAGACGTGCGCCCCACCCCCGGGCGCCGGCACGGCGCGCAGGCCCTCGTAGACGCCGTCGCCGAAGAGGAACCCGCGATCGAGCGGGGAGATGGCCGCTTCGGAGGCGGGGACGAGTTTGCCGTTGAGGTGGAGGTGCACGGCTGAGGATATCGGTCATCGGGCGGCGGAAGGGCGAGCCGGCCGCGCCGCGGCATCCAGCCCGTGTCCGCCCTGTCGTATGATCCGGCGGCATGCCCCACCTCCTGGACATGATCCTGGTCGCCGGGATGGTCGTCGCGCTCTACGTCGTGACCACGGGGGGCGTCATGTACCTCATCGCGCGGTTCGGCGGCTGGCGGACCCTGGCGGCGCACTTCCCCCAGGTCCCTCGCGCAAACATCGTCGCCCGCGGCACGTTCGGCTCGCTCTGCTTCGGCCACTGGGCCGCGTACAACAACGCGGTCGCGTGGGCCGCCGACGAGGAGCACCTGCACCTCAGCCTCCTCCCCGGCATCAATCTCGGCACCCACGCCCCGCTCTCCATCCCGTGGTCCGCGATGGAGTTCACCGGGGTGGGACGCCGATCGGTGACGGCCAGGATCACGCCGACCGGAGTACGCATGGTGCTCCCTCGCCGCATGGTCGAGCACGAGCTGCGGGTCCGTGACCTTTTGTCGGACGAAGCCCTGGCGTCTTCCGGCTGAGCGAGCCGCACCGGCAACGGCTCTAGAGCAGCGCGAGGGGGTCAACGTCCACCGCGGTTCTGGCGTCGCTCTTGACCGCTCCCGCGGCCCTGGCCGCGCCGAGCACCGCCTGCAGCACGCCGCGGCTGTCGGCGGTGAGTTCGATCCCGAAGCGGTAGAAGTTCGCCAGCCGGGACATCGGGCATGGCGCGGGTCCATCCATGCGGATTCGGTCCCCGCCGGGGACGGTCGCGGCCGCGGCGCGGAGGGCCTCGGCGACGGCGTGAGCGTGCGACTCGGCCCTGGTCGCGTCCTCGTCCCGGACCACGATGCGGGCCATGCGCGTCGCGGGGGGAAGCCCGCTCCTACGGCGGATCGCCAGTTCCTGTTCCGCGAAAGCGACGTAGTCGTGCTTTGCCGCCAGACGCACGGCGGGGTTGTCAGGGTTCATCGTCTGGACGACGACGCGCCCGGGGTGCGACCCGCGACCCGCGCGGCCGGCGACCTGGCTGACGAGCTGAAAGGTCCGCTCCGCCGCGCGGAAGTCCGGCAGGTGCAGCGATGTGTCCGCGTCGATCACGCCCACGAGGCGAACGTTGGGATAGTCAAGCCCCTTGGAGATCATCTGCGTCCCGAGCAGGACCTTGACCTCGCCGGCGCCGAAGCGGGTCAGCGCATCGAAGTAGTCGCGTGCCGACCGCATCGTGTCCCCGTCCACGCGAAGGAAGGTCTCGCCTTCCACAAGCCCGAAGCGGCCGACGAGTTCCTCTTCGACGCGCTGCGTCCCCGCCCCCAGCACGCCCACCTTTCCTTCGCACAGCGGGCAGACTTTCGGCATCCGCTGCTCGCTCAGGCAGTGATGGCAGCGGACGAAGCCGCCGGGGCGGACGGGGTTGATGCGGTGATGCACCATCCCCGCGTCGCACTGGTCGCACCGCAGCGACCACCCGCAGCGCTGGTCCAGGCAGCAGATGTAGTTCGCGAACCCGCGCCGGTTCAGCAGCAGGATCGCCTGCCCGCCCTCCTCAAGCGTGCGCCGCAGCGCACGCCCCAGCGTCGGCCCGATGAGCCCCGGCCGCTGCCCGCCGCTGTGCGCCAGCCGCCGCTCCTCGGTGATGTCCACGAGTTCCACCCGCGGCAGCGTTCCCCCCGCGACACGCTCTTCCAGCGTCCAGAGCGTGTACCTCGCCCCCCCGCGCCCGTGTGCAGCGTTGGCCCAACTCTCCATGCTCGGCGTCGCCGAGCCGAGGATGATCGGGCATCCCTCCAGGTGCGCCCGCTTGATGGCGACGTCGCGCCCGTGGTACCGCGGCAGTTGGTCCTGCTTGTACGAGGCGTCGTGCTCCTCGTCCACGACGATCAGGCCGAGGTTCCTCAGAGGCGCGAAGACCGCGGAGCGCGCCCCGACGACCACCCGGCATTCCCCCGCCGCGACGCGCGCCCACTGCTTGTGCCGCTGCGAGGCCGTCAGCCCCGAGTGCAGCACCGCCACTCCGCCCCCTCCCGCGGCAAGCCCGAATCGCGCCTCGAACCTCCCGGCGGTCTGCGGCGTCAGCGAGATCTCCGGCACGAGCACCAGCGCCGACTGCCCGCGCTCCAGCACACGCTCCATCACTCGCAGGTACACCTCGGTCTTCCCCGAGCCCGTCACGCCCCGGAGCAGGTGCGCGGCGAAGCCGCCGATGGTCGCGCTGATCCCCTCGACGACCCGGCGCTGCGCCGGCGTCAGCGTCGGCGCGGCCGGCCGGGCCATCACGCCATCCGGAGTCGGCGGCGCGGGAGGCGACAGCGACGACAACTCGCGCGCGCTGATCTCCTCGCACTCGACCTCCCGGAGCAGCCCCGCGCGGACGAGCCGGTTGATCGGCCCGAGCGTCTCGGCCTCGATGAGCGCGGCCAACTCCTTCGGCGCGATCGGGAAGACCTCCGCGTCCAGGCCGGCGATCCGCTCCCACGCGCGGCGTGCCGAGGGCGGCAGTGGGGGGGGGAGTGGGGGAGTAGGGGAGGATGCGGGGGCGGGCTTGTCGGTCCCCGGTTGCGATGTCGCGAGCGCCAGCAGCCTGCGGCGGCGCTTGCCGGTGCCGTGCTTCACCGCCGCGGGCATCATCGTCGCCAGCACCATCCCGAGCGGGCAGACGTAGTACCCCGCCATCCACCGCGCCAGTTCGACGAGGTTCTCCGGCAGCCGTGTTCCGACGACCCGCCCGACGGCCTTGACCCTCGCGGGGTCGAACCCGTCGAGGAGTTCCACCCCGCCGACTTCCACGACGATCCCCGCCGCGAGGGCATCGCCCCGACCCAGCGGCACATCCACGCGGTCGCCGACCTGGACCTCGCTGTCCGTCCAGTAGGTCAGTGTGCCGTCCCCGCCCTTTCCTGCCCCGCGCCGATCCCCTTTGCCGTCCGAACGATCGATGCCGCGCTCCACCGCCACGCGGACGTACACGCCGCCGGTCCGCGGGCTGGCCGACGCCTCATCCTCACCGAAGAGCGTGCGCATGGACGGCTGGATCGTACACGATCCTCCCGCATCGGCCGGGTGGGCGGCCGGATCGCGCTATACTCGGCTTTGATGCCCGCAGAAAACCCCCCTGCTCACCCCAACACCCCCGCCGCGGCCGTCGGGATCTCCGTCGCGCCGGGCTCCGCGTCCCCCGGCCGCCTGGCCCTCCAGGACGGCTCGGTCTTCCACGGCGTCGCCTTTGGCGCCGTCGGGCGCGGCATCGTCCGCACGGCCGAGGTCGTCTTCAACACCTCGATGTCCGGGTACCAGGAAGCCCTGACCGACCCTTCGTACGCCGGGCAGATCCTCGTCATGACCTCGCCGCTGATCGGCAACACGGGCGTCAACCCGTGGGACGTCGAGTCCCCGCGCGTGCAGGTGGCGGGCTTCGTCGTGCGGGAACTCGCCAGGACGTACTCCAACTTCCGGGCCACCGGCGACCTCTCCTCGTACCTCGCCGAGAGCAACACCCTCGGCATCGCCGAGGTGGACACGCGGGCGGTGACGCGCCGGCTCCGCTCCGCCGGCGTCATGCAGGGGGCGATCACCGACGACGCATCGATCTCCGATGAGCGGCTCGTGGAGATCGCCCGCGCGGCGCCGTCGATGGAGGGACAGAACCTCGTTCCTCTCGTCGGCTGCTCCGAAGGAATGCGGCGGTGGTCCGAGCCGCTGGGCGCCTGGGCCCCGCTCCGCACGCCCACCGGCGAGCGGCTGACCGTCCTCGCCCTCGACTGCGGCGCCAAGCAGAACATCCTGCGGCACCTCACGCAGCGCGGCTGCGACGTCCGGCTCGTCCCGCACGACACCCCCGCCGAGGAGATCCTCCGCCTGTACCACGCCGGGGAGATCGACGGCCTCTTCGTCTCCAACGGCCCCGGCGACCCCGCGGCGGTCACCAAGACCATCGAGACCCTCCGCGCCGTCATCACCAGCGGCGACGCGGCCACCTCGATCCCGACCTTCGGGATCTGCCTCGGCCACCAGCTCCTCTCCCTGGCCGTCGGCGCCAGGACCTACAAGCTCAAGTTCGGTCACCGCGGCTCGAACCAGCCGGTCCTCAACCGCCTCACCGGCCAGGTGGAGATCACCAGCCAGAACCATGGTTTCGCCGTGGACCCCGCCTCGCTCGAGGCCGTGGGGGGCGAGCCGACCCACTTCCACCTCAACGACGGCACCCTCGCCGGCTTCCGCCTCAAGGACCGCCCGGTCTTCGCCGTCCAGTACCATCCCGAGGCCTCCCCGGGGCCCCATGACTCGGGGTATCTCTTCGACGAGTTCGTCCGAATGATGGCCGAACGCCGCCGGCGGCGGCAGAGCGAAGCGGCTTCGTCCCCCGCCCCCGCCGCGGCACGCTGACCGCCCCCCGCAAGTTCCCCCTGCTGCAACCATTCGGGAATAACCCCCGAACGTGTCCGGTCCTGTATCCTCTGAGGTGCAATAACGCGGCTCGGACGCGTTAGACGATGAGAGGGGCCGCAGGTGTTGCTGCGCCCCGAGGTCGTAGAGGGGGCAAGGAGCCGGGTATGCGGTCGCGATCCATTCGGATTGGCATTGGTACGGTTGTTGGCGTCGCTCTTGCCTCGATCCTGATGCTCTCGCCCGCGCCGGCTCAGGCGCAGGGGCCGCGCCGCGGCGGCGAGGGCGGGGGAGGCGGGGGGCGGGTCATGATGCCGATGGGGCCGATGGGGGGGCGCGACCTCTTCGAGCCCCCGGTGAACTCCGCCGAGGTGGAGCGCTACGCCGACATCCTCTCCCTCTCGGCGGACCAGCGAGAGGCCGCCAAGGCCCTGCTGGAGGCCTCCATGGCCGAGTTCCACCCCGCCGCCAGGGCCGCCCGAGAGAAGATGGAGGAGATCCGCGACGAGTTCCGCGAGACCGGCGACCCGTCCGTCTGGCAGGGGATGAGCGATGTGATGGAGGAGTTCCGCAAGGCGAGGTCCCGGGCCGAGGCGATGTTCATGGACGACCTGCGGCTGCTGCTGACCGACGAGCAGGCGCAGCGCTGGCCAACCGTCGAGCGGACGCACCGGCGCGAGCGCACGCTCTCCCTCGGCCTGATGGGGGGCGAGCGGGTGGACCTGATCAAGATCGTGGACCGGATGGACCTCGCCCCCGCCGACCGCGAGGCGATCGCCCAGACCCTCGAGCAGTACGAGATCGACCTTGACCGCGAACTCGTCAAGCGAAACGCGCTGGTCGAAGAGGGAATGGGACGCTCGCGCGAGCTGATGGAGGACTTCCGGGCCGGGGACATGACGCGCGCCCGGGAGCTGTTCAACAAGGCTCGCGACGCCTCGCGCCGCGTCAAGGAGGTCAACCAGCGCTACGCCCGCCAGATCGAGAACCTCCTGCCGGACGGGAAGCGAGGGGCCTTCACCGCGGCCGTCAAGCGCGAGATGTACCCGATGGTCTACCGCGAGACGTACGCCTCGCGCGTCCTGAGCGCCGCGGAGAAGATCGAGGACCTCGACGACGCCCAGCGTGCGAGCCTCGCAGCCATCCGCGACAGCCACGCCCGTGAACTCGCCGCGCTCAACGCCCAGATGGAGGCCGCGATCGAGGAGCGGGAGAACACCGCCGACATGATGCAGATGTTCGGCCGCGGCGGGCGCGACGAGGACCTGCGCCGGGCCCGGCGGGAACTCGACTCCGCGACGGTCCAGCGCGTCCGCGACCTGCTCACCGAGGCCCAGCGCGAGAAACTCCCGGCCCGCAACGAGGGGTGGGAGGACGACGGGCCGCGGTTTGAACCCATGGGCCCCCGTCGCCGCGCGGGCGACGGCGACGGCGACGACCGCGGCCGGGGCGAGCGGCCTCGCCGTCGCGATCGCCGCGCCGAGCCCCCGGCCCCGACGACCCCGCCCCCGCCGGAGCCCCGCTGATGCCCACTGCATCCCTCACCCGGATCCGCCGGCGGGCCGCTCTCGCGGCCGCGTGCCTCGCCTCGGCGCTGCTCCTGTCCCTCGGCGGCCGCTCCGCCGAGGCGCAGATGGCGTCGGTCATGTCGACGCACGTCTATGACGAGCGGACGACGTTCTCGCCGGCGATCTCCCGGGCCGACCTGGAGGTCTTTGCCCGCGCCTTGCTCCTCAGCGACGACGAGCGCCGCGCGATGCAGGACCTCTACGACGCCTTCGCCGCGACCATGGCCGCGGAGGGGCAGGACGTCAGGGAGTTCTGCGCCGACGTCATCGAACGCTCCGAGCTGCTCCAGGATCAGCGGCTCCTCGAGCCCGCCCGCAAGCGGGTGGACGCCTGGCGCGAACGTGCCAAGCAACTCGAGGCGAACTTCCTCGACGACCTCCGCATGCTGCTGACCCGCGAGCAGGAGTCGCGCTGGCCGATCCTGGAGCGCTACAGCGTTGACCTCGATCGCGCCATCGTCGCCAGGGACGCCGTCATCGAGGAGGAATCCGGCTCGTTCAACACGCTCGTCAGGGAGGATCCACAGGACGCACTGGCCCTCTTCGATCGCGCCCGCCGCCTCCGCGAGCCCACCCGCGGCGAGCGCTACATCCGCGCCGCCGGCGACCTCGCGCTGGAGACCGAGCAGGCCGAGCGGGTTCGTGCCGTCATCGCCGAGTACGACCGGGCCCGGCGCCGGCTTCTGGACCGCATGGCCGCCGCGGACTGGGAGGAGCAGTACAACAAACTCCCGCGTTCCCTCGCCGAGGCCCTTGGTCAGGTCCCCGAAGGCGAGGTCAACTACTTCCGCGCCTTCGGTCTCGGCGAGGACCATCCTCTCACCGCACTGCGCCTGGAGCGCTACGAGCTCGACCGCGCGACGCGGGCCAAGATCGACGCCCTCGTCACCCCCGAGCAGCGGCGGTTGTTGCCGGACACCGGCGCGGGGCACGTGACGTATTCGGACTGGGCCGTCTGGGGCCTCTAGGAAACGACGTGGACACCTCCGCCCGCACGACCCCGAACCTCTCCTCATCGTCCACCACCGGCGACGGTGCTGCGCGCAACGGAGTGGCCCACGGGCACGCCGCCCCCAAGCCGGGCAGCGTCCCCTCCGCCGCCACGCCCATCGCCAGGCTCGCCGACCTCCCTCCCCTGGACGGCTCCGTCGGCGCCATCCTTACCGCGGAGGACGCGGTGCGCCTCCGCGCCATCCCGATCCGGCCGGAGGGAGCGAAAGTCCTGGTCGCGATGGTGGACCCGGCGGACTTCGCCGCGGCGGACGAGGTTTCCATCCTCGCCGGCCGCCCCGTCGCTCCCCTCGCCATCACCGCCGACCTCTTCCAGCAACTCCTCCGCAGCGCGTTCGGCGCTACCGCCGCTCAGATGGCCGCCCGCCTCGGCGGGGGCGCCAGCGCGGACGCCGGCGACGACCTCGCCAACCTCCAGGCCGTGGACGCCGACGACGTCCGCCGCATGGCCGAGCAGCCCACGCTCATCAACCTCGTCAACCTCATCATCCTCGAGGCGATCCGCGAACGCGCCAGCGACATCCACATCGAGCCCTTCGAGAAGCGCCTCACCGTCAAGTACCGCATCGACGGCCTTCTCCGCGAGCGCAACAGCCCGCCGAAGAACCTGCAGCCCGCCATCACCAGCCGCATCAAGATCATGGCGGGGATGAACATCGCCGAGCGCTACATCCCCCAGGACGGCCACATCACCCTCCGCTTCGAAGGGCGAAAGGTGGACATCCGCGTCTCCACCGTCCCGACCATCTACGGCGAGAGCGTGGTGATGCGCATCCTCGACAAGGAGTCCGTCACCCTCGACCTCGCGGCCCTCGGCATGCGCGAGCCCGACCGCGCCGCCATGGACCGCCTCATCGACCTCCCCCACGGCATGGTCCTGGTCACCGGCCCCACCGGCTCCGGTAAGACCACCACCCTCTACGCCTGCCTCACCAAGCTCTACGACCCCTCCCTCAAGATCATCACCATCGAGGACCCCGTCGAGTACGAACTCGCCGGCGTCAACCAGATCCCCGTCAACCCCGAGCGAGGCCTCTCCTTCGCCTCCGGCCTGCGGGCGATCCTCCGCCAGGACCCGGACGTCGTCATGGTCGGCGAGATCCGCGACGGCGAGACCGCCGACATCGCCGTCCGCGCCGCGCTGACCGGTCACCTCATCTTCTCCACGCTGCACACCAACGACGCCGCCAGCGCCATCGGCCGCCTGCTCGACATGGAGGTCGAGCCGTTCCTCGTCGCCTCCGTCCTTGAGGGCGTCGTGGCGCAGCGTCTGGGCCGGAAACTCTGCCCCGCCTGCCGCCGCCTGGCCCCTCTGCCCGAGGCCCTCCGGCACCGCCTCGGCCCCGCGGAGTTGGCGCTGCTGCCGCACGGCGAAGGGGGTGACGGAGACGTCCAGTCCTACCTCCCCGCGGGCTGCGATGCCTGCGAGAACGCCGGCTACCGCGGCCGCATCGGCTTCTACGAAATGCTCCTGGTCACCACGCCCATGCGCGAGGCGATCACCGCCGGCCGCACCGCCGCGCACGAACTGCTGCGAACGGCCCACCCTTCCCACGTCACCATGCGCCGCGACGGCGTCATCAAGGCCGCCGAGGGCCTCACCAGCGTGGACGAGGTGCTCCGCGCCACCCAGGACACCGAGGAGATGATCTCCCCGCCGCGCCCCTCGTACACCTCAGAGGCCGCCGGCTGATCCTCCTCCGCGGGCCCGCCTGTTCAGACCCGAGAGACGATGCCGACCTTCCGCTACCAACCCCTCTCCAGCAGCACGAACGCCGCGGCCGCCCCCGCCCTCGTCGAGGCCGTCGATCGCGCCGACGCCGTTCGCCTGCTGCGCCAGCGGGGCATCATCCCGGCCAAGGTTGAACTCGTCGCCGGCTCGCCGGCCTCCGCCGCCTCTGCTGCCCACGCCGACGCTCCAGCGGGCGTCGCCGCTTCTCCTCGCTTCGTCGTCCGCGCCGCCCTCTCCCGCGCCGAGATGGCCGCCTTCATCGCAGAACTCGCCACCGCCGTCGGCGCGGGCCTGACGCTCGTGCAGGCGATGCGCACCCTCGCCAGGAGCGGCCGCACGCAGCGCCAGAAGGAGATGCTCGAGTTCCTCATCCATGAACTCGAGCACGGCAAGCCCCTCTCCGACGCCGCCGCCGCGTGGGGGCGTCCCTTCTCTGAACTGACCGTCAGCCTCATCCGCGCCGGCGAGGCCTCCGGCCGCCTCGGCGAGGTGCTCGCCCAGGCCGCGGTGCTCCTCGACCGCGACCTGAAGCTCCGCCGCGCCATCCTCGGCGCGACGATCTACCCGATGATGCTCACCGGCCTGGTCGCCGTCGCCGTCGCCTTCGTCGTCACGGTGATCGTCCCGCGGGTCCTCGAGCCGCTCCGCGGCCAGATGACCTTCAGCGACCTGCCGCTGCCCACGCGGATCGTCTCCGCCGCCGCGGCCTTCTTCGGCGACTGGTGGTGGCTCATGCTCGGCGCCGTCATCCTCGCGGCCGTCGCTTGGCCCCGCCTCTACCGCCGCCCCGCCACGCGCCTCGCCGTGGATGGTGCGCTCATCCGCATCCCCGTCGTCGGCCGCCTCGTCCGCGACGTCGCCGTCGCCCGCTTCACCCGCACGCTGGGGACGCTGATCTCCGCCGGCCTCCCCGCGCTCACCTCGCTGCGCACCACCAAGGCCACCCTCGGCAACCGCGCGATGGAGGCCATGATCGACACCGTCTGCGAGCAGGTCGCCGCCGGGAGGACCATCTCCGAGCCGCTCGAGCAGGCCGGCGGCGGGAACGTCTTCCCGCCCCTGCTGGTGCAGATCGTCGGCGTCGGCGAGCGTTCCGGCCGCCTGCCGGAACTCCTCGCGCAGGCGGCCGAGGCGATGGAGAGCCGCACCGAGTCGAGCCTCAAGTTGTTCACGACGATCCTGCCGCCGATGCTGGTCATCCTCCTCGCGGGCGTGGTGGGGCTCGTCGTCGCCGCGGTGGTACTGCCGCTCATTCAGATGCAGGAGTTCATCAAATGAGATTCTTCGGACGCCCCTCTGGCCCTTCCCGCCGCGTGCGAACCGGCCGCGGCTTCACGCTCGTCGAGGCGATCGTCGTCATCGTCCTGCTCGGCCTGCTGGCCGCCGTCGTCGGGCCGCGCGTGCTCCAGTACGTCGGCCGCGGCAAGCACGGCACCGCCGTCGGAAAGGCCGCCAGCGTCGCCAACGCGATGAAGCTCATGATCGCCGACATCGGCACCCCGCCCCCCGGCATCACCGTGATGGCCCTCTACGAGCGCCCCTCCGAGATCGACCCCGCCTCCTGGCACGGCCCCTACGTGGACAACAAGGACACGCTGCTGGACCCCTGGGGCAACATGTTCATCCTCCGCATTCCCGGCCAGCGGAACGTCGATTTCGACATCATCAGCTACGGCGCCGACGGCCAGCCCGGCGGCGAGGGCGAGAACGCGGACATCTTCGCGCCATGACCGATGCGGCGGGCACAACTCGCGCGCCCCTCGCGGCACGTTCCGGACCCGGCGGCTTCACGCTCATCGAGCTGATCCTCGTGGTCTTTCTCCTGGGCCTCATCGCCTCCGTGGCCGCCCCGCGGCTGATCGCGGGCGATGAACGCCGCGCCGCCCTCGAGGCCGAGGCCGTCCGCGCCCTGCTCTCCACCGTCGCCCTTCGCGAGGCGACCGCCGCTGAGCCCCTTGCATTGGTCTACGACGCCGCGAGCGAGACGATCCGCGTCGAGGTCCGCCGCCTCCGCACCCTCCCGTCCGGGGCCCAGGAGACCGTCTGGCGCGAGGACCCGCTCATCGCCCCGGTCACGCTCGTCCGCACCGAACTCCGCGGTGCCTCCGCCGACACGGTCCCCCTCGGTAAACGGAGCTGGCGCATCGACCTGCCCATCACCGAGCCCCGTCCGTCGATCCAACTCGTGCTCGCCGCCCGCGCCGGCGGCGGTGGGGGGGGCGGGGGGAGTGGCGGGGGCGCCCGCACCTGGATCATCGACCTTCCCGCCGGCACGACCGCCGCGGCCATCGTCAACCCCGGCTCGACGGCGTCGGACGCTCTCCCCGCCGCGATCGACCTCGACGCCGCCGGGCGAGGAGACCAGCCGTGGTAGCCCGCGCCGGATCGCCCCAGCGCCGCGCCTTCGCCCTCGTGGACGCCATCGTCGCCGCGATCCTCCTCGGCGTCTCCCTCGCCGTCATCATCGGCCTCTCCGGCCAGAGCATCAGCGCCCAGGCCCGTGGGCGCGACCTGCGCCTCGCCGCCATGCTCGCCGACGAGCAGCTCAGCCTCGTCCTCGCCCGCGGCCCGGACGACTACGCCCGCCGCTTCCCCACCTCCGGCCCATGCGACCCGCCGCTGGACCGCTTCCGGTACCAACTCGACTTCATCTCCGGCTCCCCGGCCGAGCCCTACCTCGTCCGCGCGACGATCACCTGGACCTCCGGTTCCCGCCCCCAGTCGCTCACGATCGAGACCCTCATCGCTCCTCGCGTCGGCGACGACCCCGACCCTGACCGCACCCCGGCTCAGCCCGCCGTCCGAGACCTCTCCCACCGTGACACGGGCGTCCAGCCTCTGCCTCTCCCTTTCCCGTGGCACGGGCTTCTTGTCCGTATCTCCCCCATCGACCACGCCTCTGCCTCTCCTTCGACTCCCTTGCTCCCAAGTCCACTCAAAACGGAGGTGCGGCCCACATGACGCCTCCACCCGTACATCCCCGCGCCTTCACCCTCGTCGAACTCATCGTCGCCTCCGTCATCCTCTCCTTCATCGTCGCGGCGACCACCGTCTCTCTCTCCCAGTCGCTCCGCGCCCGCGACGCCGCGACCTCGCGCAGCGACGCCTTCTTCCGCGCCGCCACCGCCGTCGATCGCATCGCCCGCGACGCCGAATGCGCCGTCCGCGATCCGGTCATTGAATACACGCGCGTCGCCGTCACCCCGTCCGGCTCGGCCGACCGTCGCGCCGACTCGCTCCTGCTCTTCTCTCGCTCCATGCGCCGCGTCCGCCCGTCGCTCGTCCCCGGCGGCGCCGAGCCCGCGGAGGGGGGCGAGTACGAGGTCCAGTACCGCCTCCAGCCCCCGCCGCGCACCGCCGGCGGCGTGCAACCCCCCGGCCAGATCCTCTGGCGCCGCGCCGACCCTGTTCCGGACGACTATCCCGACGGCGGCGGCGTCGCGGCCCCCGTCGTCGGGGGCATCCTCTCCCTCACCATCCAGGCCTCCAACGGCGTCGAGTGGTTCGACGCCTGGGATTCGGACTACTCCGGCATGCCCCACGCCCTGCGCATCACCGTCGTCGCGACCGACGGCCGCGCACGCACCACCGCCGTCGCCCGTCGCACGGTCGCCCTCGACCGCACGCCCCTTCCCCTGGAAACCGCGAGTGAATCCGCGACGGATTCTTCCGGCGGAGCCACGACCGCCCCCGCGCCATGATGACCCCGCGCCCGACTCCATCCCGTCGCGCCTTCGCCACGATCGTGGTCCTGTGGGTCGTCGGCATCGCGTCGATCGTCCTGGTCGCCCTTCAGACCACCGCCTGGCGCGACGCGGCGGACGCCCGCCAGGCCGTCGCCCAGACCCGCGCCAAGTGGGCCGCCCGCGCCGGCATCGAGGCCGCCATCGCCGCTCTCGCCGCCAACACCCTTCAGCCCGACCTCACCGACGCTTTCTCGACCGACGCCGACCTCAGGGCCGCGGCCTCCGGCTCCCTCACCGGCGCCTCCTATTCCGTCTTCCACTGGACCCCGACCGACCCCGCCGCTCCCGGCCCCATCGACGAGCACTCCAAGATCAACATCAACCTCATGACCGCCGAGAGCCTCATGCTTCTTCCCTACATGACCGAGGACGTCGCCGACGCCATCCTCGACTGGATCGACGAGGACGACGATGCCCGCCCTCTCGGCGCCGAGGCCGGCTACTACGCCACGCTCCGCAACCCCTACGAGCCTCGCAACGCCCCCATCCGCTCCCTCCAGGAACTCGAACTCATCGCCGGCGTCCGCCCCGAGTACGTCCGCGGCGAGGACTGGAACCTCAACGGCATCCTCGACCCGAACGAGGATGACGGGGACCTCTCCTGGCCCCCCGACAACGCCGACGGCAAGCTCGACGCGGGCTGGTCCGCCATCCTCACCGCCGCCTCGAGCGACGGCGTCCTTCTGGGCGCCTCCGGCCGGCGCCGCCTCGACCTCGTGACCGCCTCCCCCGCCGATATCGCCCAGCGCCTCGGCGTCACCAGCGACCAGGCCGAGGTCATCTCCGCCTACGCCCAGACCTCCACCGCCACCCTCGCCGAGTTCCTCCGCACCGACCTGAACACCCTGGCGAGGCAGACCGGCGTCTTCCAATCCACGCCCGGCTTCGGCGGCGGAGCCTCTCCCCAGCGCCGCATCGACCCCCTGACCGATCAGCAACTCGCCCTGCTCTTCGCCGAGACGACCCTCGACGAGGCGGCCGCGGGCCCCTTCCCCGGGAAACTCAACATCAACACCTGCCCCGCCGAGGTCCTCCAGTACCTCCCCGGCATCGATCCCGGCCTCGCCGACTCCATCATCTTCGAGCGAGAATCCCGCACCGGCGGCTTCGCAAATATCATCGATCTGCTGTCCGTGCCCGCGATGGACCGAAACACACTGGCGGGGCTGGTCGCGATGATCGACACCCGCTCGAACGTCTACACGGTCGTCTCCCGCGGACGCGACGCCGCCACCGGCCTGGAGGTCGAAATCTCAGCGACGATCGACCGTTCCTCTCTTCCCGTGGTCATCAAGGACCTGCTGATCCGATGAGCCCAGCCCCCGCCGAGCCCCGCCGCAGTTTCCGCCGCCTCCAAGGGCGCGTGGCCGCGGTCCACCGCCAGGGTCCGAACTGGCGCATCGTCGTCGCCGAGGTCAGCGGCGGGGGAACCAGTGGGGGAGGTGGGGGGGAAGGTCCGGGTCAGGGCGTCAACGTCATCGACGCCCGCACCGCCGACGCCGCGGCCATCCCCGCCCTCCTGCGCGAGCACAAGGTCGCCCGCGTCATCACCGTCATCCCCGCCGCGGACACCGTCTGCCGCTCGATCCCCCTCCCCGAGGGCGACCCCGCCGAGATCGTCAGCGCTCTGTCGCTCCTGGCGGAGGCCGAACTCCCCGCGTCGATACCCGCTCATCGCCGCGCCGGCGGCATCCTTCGACCCGGTCCGGCCGATGCTGCGCCGCTGGCCCTTCTCGTCGGCTGGCCCGAGCGCGGCGGCGCCGGGGCCGCCGCCGACCCGCTCGAGTCGGTTCCGGAGCACACGCGCCTCTGGGTTCCCGAGTCCGTCGCCCTCGCCGCGCTGGCCCGCGCCCGAGGCGGCTGCCGCCTCGCCCTCTACGCCGACCGCAACGCCGGCTCCGTCGCCCTCCTCGCTTCCGGCCCCTCGCGCTCCCTGGCCCGCATCCTCCGCGCGGACACCTCGACCGATGATGCCTGGCGGGCGTCCATTTCCGACGCCGCTGAGCAACTCGCCGCCATCGTGAACGGCTCGCTGAGCGTGCCGGACGCCGCCGGCAGCGCCGAGCGATTCCTCCATCTCGATGCCCCCGCCGGGGGGCCTCTCCGCCTCCCCGGCGTCCAGCACGACGCCGCGCGGACCACCGACGACGGCCTCGCCCTGGGCGCGATCCTCGCCTGCGCCGGCCCCGATTCAACGCTCGAGCCCCTCCTCTCCCTCCGCCCGAGCGCGACAAACCACGGCGGCACGGTCCCCGATCGCATCTTCACATGGCTCTCCGCTCCCGTCCGTGCCGGCGCCGTCATCGCGGCATCTCTCGCCCTCGTCCTGCTCGTCCCTCTTGCGGTCGCCGCGGCCAGGAACGCCGCCCTCGAGCGCCGGGCCGGCAGCCTTGACGCTCTCCGCGAGCGCCTCGAGGCCGCCGACCGCGAGGCCGCCTTCTACGACCTCCTCCGCGCCCGCCGCTGGCCCATGACCAAACTCCTCGCCGACGTCGCCGGCGCCGCCCCTGTCGGCATCCGCGTCGAGTCCATCGACCTTTCCCCCGATCAGGCCGGCCCCGGACTCCTCGTCCGCGGCACGGCCCCCTCCGCCGACGCCGTCACCGAGTTCGCCGCCAACCTCGCCGCGACCCGCATCGTCACCGACATCGCCACCCCCAGCATCGCGGCCGAGGGCCTTGGCGTCCTGTTCCAACTCCAGGCCCGCGTCGTCGCCCCACTCTTCCGCGCCCCGCCCGCCGCGGACTTCGCCGAGCAGACCCTCGCCCAGCGTCTCTACGGCGAGGCCGCCTCGCGCATCCGCCTCGTGGACTCGGGCGATGCCCCCGCCCCGCGCCCCGCCGAGCCGAGCCGCGCCGCACGCCGCGAGCCCTCCGCGTCGCGTGAAACGCGTCAGCCCGACGCCCCCTCGCCGCGTGCCGCCGAGGTCCCGCCCCCGCTCACCGACGAGGCCATCGCCGCCATGGACCGTCCCACCGTGATCAGGGAGTTCGCCGCCCGCCGCCTCGCCGCCACCCGCGCTGCGCCGGGCAGCGCCGATCGCCAGCGTCTCGACGACGAGGTCGCCAAACTGAAGCAGCGCCTCGACGCCTTCCGCTCAGGGGGTGACCAATGAACACCCTCCTCGCCCGCTACGCCGCCCTCCCCCGCGCCGCCCGCTGGCTCATCCTCGGCGGGGCCTTCTTCGTCGTGTACTTCGCCGTCATCGAGCCCGTCCTCAAACGCACCTACGACCTCAACACCTCCGCCGACGCCCTCGCCGCCTCCCTCGCCCGCGAGCGCCGGCTCGCCGCCGCATGGTCCGACTCCAACACCCCGGTCGCCGCCGCCAGGGCCGCCTTCGGCTCCCCCGCCCTCCCCGGCCCCATCGAGCCCCGCTCCCGCGCCCTCTACACCCGCGTCAGCAAGATCTTTGAAGCACACAATATTGTGCCAGATATCGCGGAGCGCCGCGTCCCCCTCCGCGCCGACCAGGTCCAGGCCCTCGCCGGCGGCGGAAGCCGCATCGACCGGTTCATCCTCGACCTGACCTTCGAGGCCTCCCCGGAGACCGCCGCCGAGATCCTCGCCGAACTCGAGCGATCCGAAGAGGTCGCCGCCGTCGGCCGCGTGCAGATCCGCCGGCTCGATGCCTCCCGCGCCGGCGCATCCGGCGAGGGCGGCCCCCGGCGCGTCCGCGCTGTCCTCTCCCCTGAGGCGTGGGTCATCATCCCGGGAGCCGGCGCATGACCCCCGCGCAGCCCATGCACCGCCTCCGTCAATGGCTCACCGGCCCGACGCGCACCGGCGTCGTCGCCGCGGCCGTCGCCGTCGTCTCCATCGCCCTCGCCCTCCTCTCCGCCCGTCCTCTCCTGGACACCTACATGGACGCCGGGCCAGGCGCCGCCGGCGCCGATCCCGCCGTGGCCCCGCGCGACTTCACCGTGGAGCACCAACTCGCCCTCGACCGCTTCAAGGGCCGCTCCCTTTTCTTCACGCCTCCCCCGCCGCCCCCCGAGCCGGAGCCCATCGTGGACGCCGAGCCCGAAGACCCCGGCCCACCCCCGCTCCCGACTCGCTACGGCGGCCCCGCCCTCATCGCCATGGTCAACGGCGCGGCGTGGTTCGCCGACGGCCGCCGCCTCGCCGTCGGCGACGACCCCGACGCCGGCCTCGCCGTTCTCTCCCTCTCCCCGCCTTGGTCCGCACGCGTCCGCTGGCAGGGCGCCGAGTTCGACGTCGGCCTCTTCGACCGTTCCCCCATGCTCAGAGACGGCGCCTCCCCCGCGTCCGCTCCCTCTTCTTCCCCGCCGTCACGCCCCTCGCGCGACGCCGCTCCCCAGCCGGCCCCCGCCGCGTCCGAACCCCCTGCCGCCCCTGAACCCGTGGACGATCCTCCCCTTCCCCTGGAAGACCCGCCGCTCGATGACCCCGAGCCGCCCCCGGAGCCGGCCCCTCAGCCCGAGCCGGATCCCGGGCCTCGCCCCGACCCCGGCGAGCCGCCGCCTCCTCCCAGCGATCCCTCGCCCCCCTCCGACCCCGACCCGCAACCCGACCCCGACCCAGCCCCAGAGCCGGAGCATCGATGACACCTCGCCTCTCTTTCCTCACCGCCGCCCCGCAGCGCTCCCGCTTGCGTTTCACCCTCAGCGCCGGGTTCCTCCTCGCCGTCGCGGCCGCGGCCCCCCTCCCGGCCGCTCAGCCGGTCGCCGCATCCGACCCCGCGGCCGACGCCGACGCCGCCCCTGCCGCCGTCATCGACGCCCGCGGCCGTCGTCCCCTCTCCGGCGATCCCACCGTCCTCGCCTTCCGCAACGTCCCCGTCGAGCAGGTCGTCCCCTTCATCGTCGAGTGCACCGGCAAGGTCGTCCTCCCGCAGCAGGACATCCTCGGCCTTCGCATCACGCTCGTCAACGACCGGCCCATCCCCCGCGACCAGGCGTTGGACCTGGTCTTCCTCGCCCTCCAGCAGGCCGGCGTCGGCGTCGTCGAGACGCGCGACCTGGTCATCCTCCGCAACATCGGCGAGATCACCCGCCAGGACGTCCCCGTCGTCGGGCCGCACGAGTCCGTTCTCGATCGCCGCGACCTCGGCGCCGTCGTCGAGAAGGTCTTCCTCCTCCGTCACGCCTCCGCCCGGAACATCGGCGAGATCATCAAGGACTCCATCCCGGACTACGCCAGGATGTACGTTGACGCCGACTCCAACCAGGTCGTCGTCATGGGCAACATCGCCCTCCTCCAGCGCCTCGAGGAGGTGATCGCCGCGCTCGACCGTCCCAGCGCCGCCTCCCTCGCCACCGAGACGTTCCGCCTGCGGTACGCCGACGCCACCCAGATCGCCGAGAACATCCGCGAGCTCTACACCGCCGACTCCGCCCGCGCCGCCGCCGCCCGCCAGGCTCAGAACCCCTTCCAGCAGTTCCTGAACCGTCAGCGCACCGGCGGCGGCGGGGGGGTGGGGGGCGCCGGCAGGACCGGCCCCAACATCCAGTTCCGCCCCGGCCAGCAGCCCGGCCGCACCGGCGCCGACGGCGACGCCTCCGCCTCCCCTTCCGAGAACCTCCGCGTCACCGCCAACACCCAGCAGAACTCCGTCACCGTCGTCGCGGAGCCCGAGATCATCGCGCAGATCCGCGACCAGATCGAGAACCACTGGGACCGTCCCCTCCCCGAAGAGGCCGTCGTCCCCCGGATCTACGACCTCAAGAACTCCGACCCCGTCAAGGTCAAGACGCTCCTCGAGGGCCTCTTCGGCACGGGTTCCACCGGCGTCACCCAATCGACCCTCGCGGCGGGCGCCGCCGGGGCAGCCGGGGGCGGGGTCGGCCGGCTCGCCGGCCAGTTCTCCTTCCAGGCCATCCCCGAGGCCGCCCGCCTCGTCGTCATCTCCAAGAGCCCCGACAACCTCGCCGTGATCGACAAGATCATCGAGGGCCTCGACCAGCCCATGACCGCCGGCCTCCCTCAGGTCGTCGAACTCAAGCACGCCTCCGCCGAGGACCTCGCCGAGCAGCTCAACGCCCTCCTCGCCCAGGAGGGGACCCTCGCCCAGCTCCGCCGCGCCGAGAGCGGCCTCTCCGAGACGACAACCTCCGTCTCCCCCTTCGCCTCCGACGCGGCCATCGGCACGAACCAGAACCAGCAGAACCAGCAGGTTTCCGGCGACGTCATCGCCTTCTGGTGGCAGCGGGCCCGCCCCCCGACCGATTCCGCCGGCTCCTCGAACCTCATCGCCAAGGTCCGCATCGTCCCCGTCTGGCGTCAGAACGCCGTGATGGTCCTCGCCCCCCCGGAGTACCAGCGCTCCGTCGTCGAACTCATCCAGCAACTCGACAAGCCCGGCCGCCAGGTCCTCATCTCCGCCATCATCGCCGAGATCTCCGCCGAGGACGCCACCTCCCTCGGCCTCCGCTGGTCCAACGTCGCCATCAACCCCTCCGACCCCGACAACGTCGTCAGCCTCAACTCCACCTTCCAGGGCGCCAGGGACAACTTCGCCAGCAGGCTCTTTGACACCTCCGTCCTCAACGTCGGCGTGGACCTCAACCTCCTCCTCCAGGCCCTCGCCCAGAAGACCTCCATCAACATCCTCTCCGAGCCCCGCATCTTCACCTCCGACAACCAGGAGGCCGAGTTCTTCGACGGTCAGGACATCCCCTTCATCACCGACGCCCAGACCACCGACCAGGGCAACGTCATCCAGTCCTTCGACTACCGCGCCGTGGGCATCTCCCTCCGCGTCCGCCCGCGCATCACCGTCCAGCGCGACGTGGACCTCCGCATCAACCTCGAACTCTCCTCCATCCAGCCCACCCAGACCCTCTTCGGCGGCTTCATCGTGGACCGGCGCGAGACCACCACCCACGTCATCGTCAACGACGGCCAGACCGTCGTCGTCTCCGGCATCCGCCGCTCCGAGGCCACCAGGATCCGCCGCAAGGTCCCCCTCCTCGGCGACATCCCCCTCGTCGGCCTCCTCTTCCAGTCCAGCGACGACACCACCCGCGACACCGAACTCGTCGCCTTCATCACCCCCATCGTCGTGGACAACGACCGGACCTCCGCCGAGGTCAACCAGCCCTACCGCCGCCAACTCGACGAACTCCGCGGCCGCCTCCGCCCCGACGGCCACGAGCCCCTCGTCCCCCCCGCCTCCCCCGACGACTGGAAACTCCCCGAATCCCCCTCCCCCGCCGCTCCCCCAACCAGCCAATGACCCTCCCCGCCCCTCTCCAATCTCAGATCTCCAATCTCCAATCTCTCCCTCTCCGCTCCCGCGTCTCTCCCTCCCCCCTCCGCCCCCCTCTCCCCCCGGGAGAGGGCAGGGGTGAGGGCTCCCTGGCCTCCCTCCCCACCCTACATGGCTTCCCGCCTCCGCCTCTCCAGTTCCCCCGCCCTCGCACCTCCCGCTCCCTGAGGGAAGCGATCTGGAGCAGGTCCTCTCGTCACCTCCACACCTCCACCCCTCCACACCTCCACCGCTTCTCCCCTCTCCTCGTCCTCTTCTTCTCCCTCCTTCTCCTCCCCGCCTGCGTCACCGAACGCGTCACCCCTCCTCGTCCCACCACCCCTGTCCCGGCCCGCACCACCCCAACCCTCCCCCCCGGCCCCGTCGCCACCCCCGCCGATCCTTCCGCCACCTCCGTCTCCCACATCACCGTCGCCATCAAGCCCCTCGGCGCGATCCCCTACGACGGCCTCTCCCTCCCCCTCACCTCCCCGGATGGCCGCTTCATCGCCGTCCAGCAGGGCCTGGCTCCCTCCTGGGACGCCCTCCTCGGCCTTCCCGACGCCGATCCCCCCCTCGGCGCCCGCATCGCCCTCTACCGCATCACCGACGATGTGACTCTTGAACCCCTCCCATCCTCCCCCGCCCCGGACGGCCTCCTCCTCGGCCGTTCCGCCGACGACTCCGGCTTCCTCGTCGAGTCCCCACGCCCCAACGGCGCACGCTGGATCGGCTTCGTCCCCTGGTCCGATCCCACCGCCGTCCGCTGGCTCGTCCAGTCTGACCACCTCTCCTCCCACGCCATCCTCACTCCCCGCGGCCGCCTCCTCTTCGCCCGCCGCCCTGTTGGGGGGAGCGGGGGAGGATGGGGGAACAGGGGCAGTGGGGGGGAGCCGTCCCTCGTCCTCCGCGATGGCGATGCCGAGTTCTCCGCCCCCGTCCCCGATGCGCACTTTCTGCTCCCCCTCGCCGGCGCCCACCCGGACGACCTCGCCGTCCTGATCGCCTCTCCCAACGGCCTTGAGATCGCCCCCGTCTCTCTCCCGACCACCGGCGAGCCGCCAAACCTGGTTATCGGCCCTCGCCGCCGCCTCGGCGCCCTTGCTTCTCCCGCCGCAGCCTATCAGTCCGTCGCCCCCCTCCAGATCCCTCTCCCCGCCCCGGCTTCCTTCCCCCCCGCCATTCCCTTCTTCTGGCACGCCCGCCAGCGGATGGCCCTCTTTTTCCCGCACAACTCGACGATTCTCCCCCTCCGGGCCGACTCGGTCGCCGCGGTCCCCGCGGTCCTCGACGCCGCCGGCGCCGGCCACCTCGTCGCCGTCCCCCGCGGCCTGGTTTTCCAGCCCTTTGTCGATGCTGGACTTGCATCTCCAAATACAACCCGATCGGATCACGCCATCTCTCTTGTTTCCGGCGCATATCTCCCGAGGATCACATCGCGCCCCGGATACGTACTGCTCTTCGGCCAGTCCCCGAACGTGGGGAGGCCTTTGTATGAAGTCTCGGTCGTCGTGCTGGGCGTCCCGGCAGACCGGTAACTGATACCCCCGCCCCGCGGCGTTCGAAAGTGCTTGATTCCCAGGTGTTTACATCCATTCGCCTCCCCCGGTGTCGGTCATGCCGCGCCCACGGTCCCCGAGTCATCGCAATTCGCGTGATTGCCTTGACAGCCCGTGAGCCCTGAGGTATGTTCTGCGCGTCGTTGTTGTCGTTCCCCATTACTGCCCCCCATAGCGGAAGGAGATTCACGTGAAGAAGGTTCTCGCAGTTCTCGCGGTTGCGGGCCTGGCCTCCTCGGCCATGGCTCAGACGTTCGAAGCCCGTTTCGCGTTCAACAACACGCACGCCAACAATCGCAACCCGATCGACGGCCCGCTGGTTGTTGATCAGCCTGGCGACGTCGTGCTGCAGGCGCTCTTCGGTGCGTTCAACGCCCAGGGCTTCACCAACCGCGGCATGTTCAACGCCATCACTACGATCACCATCAGCGACCCGGCCGGCACCGCTCGCTTGAGCCTGCCCGACCCGGCGCTCCGCAGGCCCTACAACTTCGGCGAGGTCGCCCGCGTCAACGCTGATGGCTCGATCTACTTCGACGCCAACCGCGGCGCCGGCATTGTCGGGGTGCCGTGGGATGAAGGCGAGCCCCGTCCGGATAGCTACTACACCTACCCCGACAACGAGGGCGGTCCCGACAACTACTTCGCCGGCCTGCGGTTCTTCCTGAACCCCGGCGATGGCCCGCTGGTCGCTCGTGACGTGACCATCACGATCTCTGGTAGCATGCAGGCGATCACCCAGTGGTTCGTCCTCGGCGGCGAGGAGGGTGACATCGTCGACCTGCTCCCCGCTGGCTGGGTCCAGGAGCATGGCACCGCGACGTTCGTCGTTAGCTTCGTCCCCGCCCCCGGCGCGGCCGCGCTGCTGGGCCTCGGCGGCCTCGTCGCCTCCCGTCGCCGTCGCGCCTGATGCGTGACCGACGACGACGACCGCGGATCCTTCCGCGGAGAGTCCGACTCTCGCAGGGGCTCCGGCAACGCCGGAGCCCCTGTCTTCTTTCGGCCTGCTTCCATCACCATCCGGTTCCGCACAACGTCCTTGCGTCCGGTCGGCAGCCCGACATTCTCGAACGTGGTTGGCGCCGACGATCTTGCGCCATCGCGACGCCGCGTGCCTCGCTCGCCCCCGCCTTTGTCCTGAAGGCGGCACCGGATTCCCCGATGACTTCGCGTGCGTCTGGCCTCGGACCCATTCTCGCCGGTCGCAGACGCCGCGACGCGTACCGAGGCCGCACCTCCCCGGCGTCCCCTCAGGAGCCGGGCTTCGCCCCCCTCATCCCCATCGACTTCGTCTCCGCCGACATCTCGGCGACGATCATCTTCACCCCGGCCCCCGGCGCCGCCGGCGGCCCCCTCACCCTCGGCGGCTTCGCCGTCGCTCGCCGCCGCCCATCATTCGTACCATGCCGGTCATGGACCGGCGCGAAGCCTACGAACGCCGCGTCTGGCGACTGGCCTTCCTTCTCACCGGGGGGCACGAGGCCGCCTGCGCCCGCATCGTCTGCGCTGTTCTTGATGCCCAGCCCGACCTCCGCCGCCTCGATCCCGCCCACCTCGACCGCCTCGTCGTCCTCTCCGCCCGGCGTCATCACGTCCCCCCGCCCACGCTCCCCGCGGATGCTCCGCCCGGTCAGGCTCTCCTCGCCGCGGCCGGCCGCATGCCCCGCCAGATGCTCGAGGCCTTCCTCCTGATCCGCATCGACGGGCTCGACCTCATGCCCGCCGCCAAGGCGATGGACTGCTCGAAGACCGCCACCCAGCGCCACCTCGACCGCGCGAATGAGGCGATGGCCGAGGCCTTCGGCGACCGCCTCCCCGAGATGATCGACGCCCTCCAGGCCGCGGCCGACAATCTGGCTCCCGGCCCCGCCCTCAGGGCGCACCGCGAGCGCCTGCGTCGTAGAAAGCGCCTCCGCTTCGCCCTGCTTGTTCTGGGAATCTCCGCCGCCGTCCTCGCCGGCGCCCTGATCGCCGCGACCTTCACCCGTGGCACGGGCTTCTAGCCCGCGCCTCCCCTGTCTTCCCGTCCTCCCACGCCCTTCACCGCCCCTCACTTCCGCTCTCCCCCTGCTCCCTTCTACACCTCGACACCTTCTCCCTCAATACCGAGGCGCCCCCGGATCGATATCCATCGACCAGACATCAATCCCTCCCGCCATCGACTTCACATCGGTGAACCCCGCCTGGCGCAGCTCCGCCGTCACCCGCAGCGACCGCCGCCCGTGGTGGCAGTAGACGATGATCGGCGCATCCTTCCCTCCCGCGGCGTCCTCGATCTCCTCCAGCCGATCCTTGATCTGATCCATCGGGAACAGCACCGCCCCCTCGATCCGCGCCACCTGCCACTCGTCCGCTCGCCGGCAGTCCAGCAGCAGCGGCCGCTTCCCCTCCGGCGCGGCCATCGCCGCCCGCACCTGCCGCGGCGTCACCTCCCACTGCGGATCAAACTGCATCCCCTGCGGCAGCCCATCGGCGTTCAGCGGCGGCAACGGCCCTGTGGTCATCCTGCGACTCCTTGCGGCGGCGCCGGCATCTCCGGCCCGAGTTCCGACGGCACCGGCGGCGGCGTAGGCTCCGGCTCCCCGTACTCCTCGTCCTCCAGCGTCCCGTACGGCACCACCGGCCGCAGCCGCGGCGGCGTGCGCTCATACGCCTCACGCGGGCTCACCTGCACCGTCCACGGGTGCGCCGCCACCGCCCTCGGGATCGTCATCACCAGGTCCAGCCCCGCGAAGACCGGCGCCATCACCCCCTCCAGCGCCTGCAGCGCGACCCGCCGCCCCAGCGGCTGATCGTCCAGGGCCGATTGCTCCGTGGGGTATGTCTCGCGCCGGATCTGGGCGCTGGTGTACCTCGGATCAACGTGGCTCTCGGCCCGGTGCTCGACCCAGGCGTTGGGGATCAGGAACTCGGTCGTCTCCCAGTTCTCCCGCGTGATCCTCACGACCGACGGCGCCGGCACGGGGGGGCTCAGCGCACCGGCGTCCGGCTCGCGGAGCACCGGCTCCGGCGTGAGCGCCGGCAGAACCAGTTCGTCGCCGATCGCCATGTCCTCATTGAGCGTGCCGCACCCGACCAGGAGCGCCGCCGCCCCCGCGACCATCGCTCCCGCCGCCGCGCCGCGGACTCGTCCGTTCATCAGTCTCCGCCTCGTGCTGTGGGCCCTGAGCATGGGCAAGCGTAGCCGATCACTCTTCCTCGATCCCTCTGACGCCCCGCCTCCCGTACCCCGCCGCCTTCATCACCCGGTCCACCGCCTCGCGGCAGGTGTCCACGTCGAACCCCCGCCGCGCCAGCATCCCGAACAGCCGCCGCCGCTTCACGTCCGGCTCCAGGTCCGGCCGCATCGCCCGCAGCCGGCGTGCGGCGAGGTTGGCCGCGTCCTTCACCAGGTCGGTCCCCCCCAGGGCCTCGTCCACCGCCGCCCTCGCCGTCGCGTCGTCCACCTTCTTCTTCCGCAGCGCCGACAGCAGCAGCACCCGCCCCGCCGCCTTCCGCGACACCTGCGAACTGACGTAGGCCCGCGCGAACGCCGCATCATCCAGCAGACCGACCCGCGTCAGGTCCTCCACCACCGCCGCGGCCGTCTCGGGGGGATACCCCCTGGCGGTGATCCGGTCCGCCAGCATCCGGGTGCTCAGCGGGCGGGCGGCGAGGGCTTTGAGGGCGTAACTCTTGGCCGCGCTGCGCAGTTCCTCCGCACGCACCGCTCCTTCCATGGCCGCGGTCCACGCTACCCCGACGCGCACCCCCAGCGCCTCCAGCGTCGCCGTGCTCGCCCGCCCAGCCCGCCTCCCATCCACGCTCACCCACGCCAGATCCGGCTTCCCCCGGACCGGACGGATCGCCGTGACGACCCCTCCAACGGCCGACGGCCGCGGCTCCGGCGCTCGCTTCTTCTTCCGTCGGCCGTACGACATGCCTCCTCCCGTGCCACAGGCCCCCCGGCCCGTGCCCTCTCTCTCTCGTCCTGCTCGTTCCCCTTACCCGGGCGCCCCGCCCGGCCGTGCTCTTCTCCTCGTCTTCTCTCTTCTCTTCTCCCCCTCGGGCCTTTTCTCCCCTCGGGGGGCGGGAGAGGGCAGGGGTGAGGGCTCCATGGCTTCCTCCCCAACCTGCATGGCTTCCCGAACTCCTCCTCTCCGATTTCCTCCGCACCATCCTCCCCTGCACCACCAAAGCACGGGCTGAGAGCGAGCCCGTGCCACATCACGACAACTCATCCGCCAACGCCGTCAGTTCCCCCAGCGCCTTGGCGTCCCCCGCCGCCCGCGCCGCGTTAATCCCCTCCCGGGCCACAGCGAGTGCCTCCCCGGCCCGCCCCGCGGCCTCCAGGGCGCGGGCCTTGTGGTAGTACGCGTAGCAGTAGGACGGGTCCGCCGCGAGGCAGCGGTCGAAGAACGCCACGGCCTGGTCGTAGTCCCCCGCCGCGGCGTGCTCCTGGGCAATGCCATAGAGCACGAACGGGTCGTTGGGGTCCTGTTGCAGCAGTCTGGTGAGTTTCTCAAGCCGGGACACGGGGTGCTCCGGTCAGGGGTGGTTGTCCCGCGACGAAAAGTCCGGGGATGGGCATGGGGCCGGCGCGGGCGGGCCGGAGTATGCTACGAGGAAACGGGCCGCGGGCGTGAGCGCCGCGCCCGCAGCGCAGGGAGCGATCGATGCACGGAGTTCGGACGATTGCGGTGGTCGGGGCGGGCCAGATGGGCGGCGGGATCGCGCAGGTCGCGGCGGTTTCGGGGTTCAAGGTCTTGGTCTTCGACGCGGCGCAGGGGGCCCTCGCCCGCTGCCAGGAGAACCACCGCAAGCGCCTCGGGCGCGAGGTCGAGAAGGGCCGCATGACCCAGGCCGAGGCCGAGGCCGCCCTGAGCCAGATCCACTACGTGGACGCCCTCGACAAGATCACCGGCGCGGACATCGTCATCGAGGCCGTCGTCGAGGACGCCGGCGTCAAGCGCGACCTGTTCGCCAGGCTCGCCGGCATGTTCACCGGCGAGCAGATCCTCGCCAGCAACACCAGTTCCATCAGCATCACCGACATCGCCGCCGCGGCGGGCAGCGCCGCCGCCCCCCGCGTCATCGGCATGCACTTCTTCAACCCGGTGCCGGTGATGAAGCTCGTCGAGGTCATCCGCGGCCTGCAGACCAGCCCGGAGACGACCGAGCGCGTCCTCGAACTCGCCAAAGCCATGGGCAAGACGCCCATCCCCGCCAACGACCGCCCCGGCTTCGTCTCCAACCGCGTGCTGATGCCCATGATCAACGAGGCGTTCTACGCGTGGATGGAGGGCGTCGCCGAACCGCAGCACATCGACGAGATCATGAAGCTCGGGTGCAACTTCCCGATGGGCCCGCTCCGCCTGGCCGACTTCATCGGCCTGGACACCTGCGTGCACATCATGAACGTCCTGGCGGACGGCCTCAACAGCGAGCGTTACCGCCCCTGCCCGCTGCTGAAGCAACTCGTGACCGCCGGTCGGCTCGGCGACAAGACCGGCCGCGGCGTGTACGAGTACAGCCAGAACCAGAAGTAGCCCCTGCTCTGGCGCGCTGACGACGGGGCCGGTAACCGGCGCGACCACACTGCTGTGGACGTGCCGGTGGCCGCATGCGCGCACCAGGCGTGCGAAACGGATCCGTCCGGGTTGCGACCGTCGGCAGCCGGCTTGCTCATCCGAGGAGCGACGCCGCGCAGGCCGATGCCTCGGCGTCCCGGGCTCGACCGGGGCCGCGAAGGGGCGCCGGCGGCCGGTTCCGACGCGTGCGACGTCCAGGCCGTCAGCGGGCCAGGTGATGGACCTTCCGCAGAACCCCCGAGCATGATCCGCAGCAGGCCCCCGGACGCTCGCAGGCGATCGATCCCAGGCTGATGATCCTTCCCGTCATCACCGGAGCGCCGGTGCTGTTCCAGCCGCGCCGGGAGCGATGCGGGGCAGGACCAGAGGGAGGCAGGAGTCCGGCATCCGGCGGTTCAAGCGTGCGTTCCAGGCCGACCTGCTTCTGGCCGTCCGCGAGCAGGAGCGGGAGTTGATCATCACCAGCCGTGCGCTCCTTGCAATCATGAAGCGGAACCTCGGCCGCTGGGAGCTCGACTCGATGGGCATGGTCGTCTTCGATGCGAGCGTGCCTGATGAGGACGTGCACCCGTTTGATGCGCTCGTGGGGCGGATCGGCGTCGCGATGGAGCGGCTGGAGGAGGTGCAGCGCGGGCTGTTCGATCTGGACGGCCGATAACTCCCTCCGGAGCGAGTGCTGGATGAGGCGAGACCACAACATCGTGGCCGATAGTGTCCAACATTGTGGACGACCTGTCTTGCGTTCGGGCTCGGTTCTTGTCATAATGCCGGCCGCGGCGGCGGGTTCGATCATGGGGGCGCCGGCATGCCGCAGTCCGGAGATCCCTTGTCATGAACTCGCTCGTCAATGCCATCATCGGCGGGGTGGTCGGTGGCGCCATCGGCGCGGTCATCTGGGCGGTCGTCGCGTACCAGTTCCACTACGAGATCGGGTACATCGCCTGGGGTGTGGGCGTCCTCGTGGGCATCCTGGCCAGGGTCGGCGCGGGGGATGATGTGAATCAGACCACGGGCGTCGCCGCGGCGGTCATCGCCATCGCCGCCGTCTGCGCCGGCAAGTACGCCGCGGTCTCCGCCGCCGTGGACGATGTCGTGCGGGAGGTCAATACGCACGTCGGCACCATGGCCGACGACGACCTGAAGATCTTCCTCGCCGATGAGATCGTCGCCGAGTTCGAGGGCCAGGGGCGGACGCTCAACTGGCCGGAGGGGATGTCGGTGGAGGACGCCACCGACCCGGAGGACTACCCCCCCGAGGTCTGGGCGGAGGTCACGTCGCGCTGGGAGAACGGCGGCCCTTCCTGGCAGGCAAGCTGCCGGGAGTACGCCCAGCAGAAGATCGCTTACGACGTGCAGGCCTTCGCCGCGACCATCAAGGGCGAGGGGTTCCTCCAGTCCTTCAGCCCGTTTGATTTCCTCTTCTTCGCCCTGGCGGTGGCGAGCGCCTACGGCATCGCTTCGGGCGTGGGTGGGGATTGACTTGTCCGGCCCCGTTCGCCGACTTCCGCCCATCCGAACGATTGGGGGACGCCCCCTCTGGACGCCCCGGCCCCGCAGCGCATTCCCGCCGAGGAGGTAGTCTACTTGGGGACCGAACGGGGGATCGGGAAGCGCGATATGGCGAAGACTGGAAAGCCGTGGTACAGGCCTCGCAACATCGCTCTCGTCGTCGTTGCCGCCATCGGTGCAGCGATCGGCTGGGCCGTGGTCGCGGCGGTCACGGCGAAGCCGGGTGATCCGATCGACTACCAGAAGAAGCTGGTGGAACTCGTGGAGTCTTACCAGCCCGGCGGCCCGGGCGACCCGAACGCCTGGGACCCGTTCATGGAAGCGGTCAACCTCTTCACGACCGCCAGGGCGGAGATCGTCGCCGCGGCCGGCGGCGAGGATGCCGTGCCGGCCGACTGGCCGAACTTCAAGTGGCCGTTCGACTTCAAGTCTCTCTACACCCCGGGCGCTCCTGTGGAGGTCGTCGAGCCGACGCTCCGAATGACGACGATGCTCCGTGAACGGGGCGTGCACGACCGTCTGGCCGCGGTCGCCGCGATGCCGCGGGCCGTGCGTCCGGGCCGCCCCGCGGACGAGTGGGTCATCGCCGTGGAACTCCCCGAGCTGGCCGCCGCAAGGGACCTGGCGCGCTATTGCATGGCCCGGATGCACGAGGCGGCCCGGACAGGCGACACGGTCGAACTGATCGCGTCCTTTGAGCAGGGGCTCGCTTTGGGGCGGGTGGTCGGCTCGCAGTGGACGCTCATCGACCGGCTCACCGGCATCGCCATCGTCTCGACCATGACGACAGAGTTGCGCCGCCACGTCGGCGCCGGCATGTTCGACGCCACGGCATGCCGGCTGCTCCTTGAGGCGATCGACCGCCAGCTCCCCCTCCCGCCGATGGAGCTTTCGCTGAACGGCGAGCGGATCGGGTTGATGGATTCGATCCAGCGGACCCACACCGACAACGGCCGCGGCAGCGGACGCCTGATCATCACGAAACTGGTCGATCTTGAGAACTTTGGCGACCCGACGGGTCCCATCCCCGCGCTTTACGGCCATCCGATCTTCAACGTCGCCGGCCTGTTTCTGCCCAGCCGGGCGGAGACGGTCGCCAAGGCCGACGCGTTCTACGACAAGTCGATCGCCCTCTCAAGGATGACGCCGGCCGAGCGGCGGGCGGATCCATTCAATCCGGACGTCTTTGTCGAAACGCTCCCCCGCGGCTTCGTCGTCCTGCGGCTGCTGCTGCCGGCAATCGGCCGCGCGATCGCCTCCAACGATCGCAGCGAGTTGGACGTCGCCGGCCTCCGCGTCATGCTGGCCCTCGAGATCCATTACCAGGAGAACGGGGCGTATCCAGCCCGGCTCGAAGACCTGGTGCCCTCAATCCTGCCGGAACTCCCGATGGACCCCTTCAGCGGCCGGCCGTACGGCTACAGGCTCCCGACTGGCGACGGCACAACGTACGGGAGCTACACGCTTTACAGCGTCGGCGGCGATGGCGTCGACGACGCCGGCACGCCGCACGCCGAGCACCCCCAGAAGGCTCTCCAAGACAACGCCTCCGGGTCGGACTACATCATCCATGAGCCCGCCGCGGGGGGACGTTAGCACGGCGGCAGCCACCCCAAATCGGGGTCCGGGCCTTTCATGAAATCTGTGCTTGCTGTGCCTGGTCCGGAAACCTGCTGTATATTCGAAGAGTTGACGACGCCGGGTGGTGTGGACCCGGCGGGTGTGTCCGACGCGTGCCGGCCCGAGGGATCACGGTTGGAACGAAGGAGTCCTGCTCGGGCGAGGTTTCGCAGCGTGAATATCTATGTAGGGAACTTGCCGTACAGCACGACGGACGCGGAACTGGAGTCGATGTTCGCCGTCCACGGGCGCGTGACTTCTGCGCGCGTCATCATCGATCGCGAGACGGGACGCTCCCGCGGCTTCGGGTTCGTCGAGATGGCCAACGATGACGAGGGCCGCGCCGCGATCGAGGCGCTCAACGGCTCCAGCGCGTCGGGCCGTCCCCTGACCGTCAACGAGGCCCGGCCGAAGGAGCAGCGCGCCGGCGGCGGTTTTGGCGGAGGTCGTGGCGGCTACGGCGGCGGCAGCCGCGGCGGCTGGTAGCGATTCCGGCCTTCAACGATCACCTCGGGCGGCGCGGCGATGCCGGGCCGCCCTTTTCACTGGGGCGTCCCCGCGGGCGCCCGGGCGGCGGTATCCTCTTCCCTATGCAACTGATCAAACGAGACGTCGGCGTCGGGGTTGACCTGGGGGGCGGGAACATTCTGCCGATCGTGCACATCATCGGCATCGGGCGCAACTACGCCGAGCACGCGAAGGAGCAGGCCGCGGCGGTCCCGGAGCGGCCGATGATCTTCACCAAGAACCCGGCCTCGGCGTGCCTGCACGGGGACGCGATCGTGATCCCGCCGATCTGCCGCGACGAGCGCTTCGGCGGCGAGCAGGTGGATTTCGAGGCGGAGCTGGCGGTGATCATCGGCCGGGCCGTGAAGGACGCCACGCCGGAGCGTGCGCTGGAGGCGGTCCTGGGGTACACCTGCGGCAACGACGTCTCGGCCCGCTGGTGGCAGAAGCAGGGGAGCGGGGGCCAGTTCTGCAGGGGCAAGAGTTTCGACACCTTCTGCCCGCTGGGGCCTCGGGTCGTCCCGCCGGAGGCGGTGGGGGACCCGCAGACGCTGCGGGTGCGCTGCCGCGTCAACGGCGAGACGATGCAGGACGCGAGCACCGCGGACATGATCTTCAGCGTGGCGACGCTGATCAGCGACCTCTCCCAGGGGACGACGCTCGGCCCCGGCACGGTCATCATGACCGGCACCCCCAGCGGGGTCGGCATGGCCCGCACGCCGCCGGTGTGGCTGAAAGCGGGGGACGTGGTCGAGGTGGAGATCGAGAAGATCGGGGTGCTGCGGAACGAGGTAGTGAACGGGTAAGCGGGTGGAGAGGCTGCTGCACCGGACGCGGCGTCCTTGATTCGATCTGGCTCCGCCGTCCGAGCCGTTCTGCGGGCGGGTGATCGATGCCGATGGCGCGGTCTTGCACGGACCTGTTCAGCGCGGAACACAAGAAAGGGGCCGCGGCGGTGCGCCGCGGCCCCTGATTCAACGGGTCGAACCAGGCGGGGTTCGTCCCGGCCTCTCCGCTCAGCGGTGCTCGACGGGGACGCCCATCCCCCTGCGGTCCGGGTCGGCCGGGCGCGGGGCGGGCTTGTAGCCGTTGGTCTCGATCTCCTTCAGCATCAGGTCGATCGCGACATCGAGCTGCGGGTCGCCGCCGCCGACCATCTTGGACGGGTCGTCGATGACCTCGATGTCCGGCTCGACGCCGTGACCCTCGATGCCCCAGGTGCCGTCGAGCTTGTAGTACCCGAACGTGGGGACGGAGATGCTGCCGCCGTCGATGAGCCCGGGGTTGCCGGAGATGCCGACCAGGCCGCCCCAGGTCCGCGTGCCGATGAGCTTGCCGAGCCTGTTCTGCCGGAAGAGCGCGGGGAACATGTCGCCCCCGGAGCCCGCCAGGCCGTTGATGAGCATGCACTTGGGGCCCTGGTGCGAGTCGGGCGGCCAGCCCCAGTCGGCGCCGTCGCGCCGGGCCCAGTAGTTGGTGCGCGGGCGGTTGAGCAGCTCGATGAAGCGGGTCGGGATCTGCCCGCCGCCGTTCCACCGCTCGTCGATGATCAGGGCCTTCTTGCCGATCTGGCCGTAGAACTGGCGGACGAGGTCGTTCTGGCCGTCGATGCCGGTGTTGGGGACGTAGATGTAGCCGACCTGGCCGCCGGTCTTCTCCTCGACGTAGGAGCGGTTCTTCTCGATCCAGGCGCGGTAGCGGAGGTTCGCCTCGCTGGTCAGCGGCTCGACCACGACGTCGCGGGCCGAGCCGTTGAGCACCGGCTCGCTGCTGACGGTGATGGTGACGGCGCGGCCGGCGGCCCCGACGAAAGCCGCCCAGGGGTCCTTGCTCGTGTCCACGGGGACGCCGTTGACGGCCAGGAGGTAGTCGCCGACCTTGACGTCCACGCCGGGCTGGCTGAGCGGGCCCCGCGCGTCGGAGTCCCACGGCGCGCCCTCGTAGATGCGGGCGATGCGGTAGGCCGTGCCCGCCTCGGAGCGGACGAGTTCGAAGTCGCACCCGAGCAGGCCGACCGGAACGGTGGGCTGGTTCTCGACGTCGCCGGGGTGCGTGAGGTACGCGTGGCCGATGTTCAGTTCGCTGATGAGCTCGGCGATGATGTAGTTGACGTCCTCGCGCGTGACGCAGTCGGCGAGCATCCGGCCGTACTGCTCGCGGAGGCCCTTCCAGTCCACCCCGTGCATGTTCTCGACGTAGAAGAAGTCCCGCTGGATGCGGTACACGTCGTCGAGGATCTGCTCCCACTCGGCGCGGGGGTCGATCCAGGCGGTCATGCCGGCGGTCACGACGCTCGTGCCGGAGCTGCCGGCGGAGGCGTCGTGGATCGTGGCGCCGTTGCCGCGGGGGATCAGGATCTTCTTGCCGTCGGCGGACATGACGAACGTGCCGCCGGCGGCGACGTCCTTCTCCGCCTTCTTCTCATCGGTGATGTCGAAGAGTTTGATGCTCGCGGGGCCGTCCTGGCCGCGCGGGGAGCGGCGGACGTAGATGAGCTGGTTCTTGTCGTTCACGGCCATGGCGCCGAAGACGCCGGGGGGCACCGGGAGCTGGATGGCGCGGCGCTCGAAGCCCTCCAGGTCGATCCTGACCTCGGCCTTGGCCTTCTCGTCCTTCTTCTTCTCTCCCTTGTCGTCGCCCTTGGCGGCCGCTGGGGCCGCGGCGGTGCGCTCCGCCGCGATGTCGTAGACCGCGGCGTTGATCGTGCAGGTGCCGGCGAGTTTCGTGCCGTCGATCGTCAGATCGAACTTGAGCGCGGAGGCGTCGCCGAAGGAGACCGTGAAGGTGATCCGCTTGGAGTCCGGGTCGTAGCGGCCGTCGGCGATCGTGGCGTCGCCCAGGGCGGAGGAGATGCTGCCGGTGAGCGCGTTCCCCTCGCCCAGGGTGAGGGTCAGCGTGAACACGAGCCCCTCGGGGGGCAGCGGCTCGGGGCCCTTGGCCGTGCCGGTCCAGGCGCCGGAGACGCCGTCGTCCTTCGCGCCGTCGGCCTGATCCTTCTTGCCGTTCTTCTCGCCCTCGCCGCCGTTCTTCTTCTCAGCGCCGTCCTTCTTCTTGTCGTCCGCCTTCTTCCACGCCTCCTCGTCGCTCTTGGGGGCGTAGGGGGACTTCATGTCGGCGCGGAGGGGGACGGCCATGAGCACCTGCGTGCCGGCGTAGATGAAGCTCGTGTCCAGCTCGCCGTACATCGGGCGGAAGCTGCGGCTGGAGGCGAAGTAGAGGTAATCGCCCTTGCGGTCGAAGACCGGCTCGCCGTGGTCGAACATGTCGGCGGTGACCTGGTGCCGCTCGCCGGTCTCGCGGTTGTAGAGGAAGATGGCGTCGAGCCGGGAGGTCTCGCTGGCGGCGCGGTTGTAGGCGATCCAGCGGCTGTCGTGCGACCAGCTCACCGAGCGGTTGTAGCCCAGGGGGTCCTTGTCAACCAGGACGGTCGCGCCGCCGGCGGGTGAGTCCTCCGCGTCGGCCTCGCCGTCGCCGTCCGCTTCATCTTCCCCTTCCGCCGCCAGCGGCGGCAGCGTGTGGAGGTAGATCGCGCCGGTCTTGTCGGTGAAGACGATGTGCCTGGAGTCGGGGGACCACGTCGGGGCGTAGCGGAAGCAGGCGCCGTCGGTGGTCAGCCGCCTGGGCTCGCCCTTGCCGTCGGACTGGGTGATGTAGAGCTCGTACTCGCCCGTGGCGTCGGAGAAGTAGGCGATCCAGCGGCCGTCGGGGCTCCAGGCCGGGTCGCGCTCGAAGGCGCCGCTGGTGCGGGTGAGGTTCCGCGGGGAGCCGTCCTTGGCCGGGAGGGTCCAGATGTCGCCGCGGGCGCTGGCGACGGCGCGGGCGCCGGTGGGGGAGATGTCCCAGGAGGAGATGAACTTCGAGGCGTCAACGGCCTTGGGCCGCAGCGTGGGGCGCGCCCCGGGGACGATCACCTCAACGGTGCGGGTCTTGCCCGACTCCAGGTCGAGGACCATCAGGTCCGGGCCGAGCTGGAAGATGATCTCGCCCTTGCCGTTGGGGCCCGGGCTGATGGAGGGCCACTTGACGTCGAACTCGGTGAACCTGGTGAGCTGGCCGCGGGCGTTGGTGCCGGGGTCGTAGGACCAGATGTTGAGGCGGTGCTCCGGCCCCTCGTCGGAGAGGTAGTAGAGCATGCGGCCGTGCCACATGGGCAGGGTGTCGGTCCCCTCCCAGTCGGTGACGCGTTTCGCGGAGTGGTCCTGGAGGTTGAAGAGCCAGATGTCGGTGGCCATGCCGCCGCGGTAGCGCTTCCAGGTGCGCGTGTCCGTAGAGTGGGGGGTGTAGGCGAGCCAGACGCCGTCGGGGCTGATGACCCCGTTGGCGCCGTAGGGGACGGGGAGCCGCTCGGGGAGGCCGCCGGTGCTCGGGACGGTGTAGAGCTCGGTCTGGCGGGTCAGGCCGGCGAGGCCGCTGAGGTAGAAGATCAGCGAGCCCGACTCGCTCTCGCCGAAGGCCGGAGGGGCCCAGTCGCAGAGGATCTCGTTGCCGGGGTGGTGGGTGACGCGCGTCGGGACGCCGCCGGTGAGGGGGATGGTGTAGAGGTCGCGGTTGCCGTCGTAGTTGCCGACGAAGGCGATCGTCGAGCCGTCGGGGCTGAAGCGGGGGAAGGACTCCGCGCCGGGGGGGCTGGCGAGGGGCGTGGCCGTTCCTCCTTCGCGGGGGACGATCCAGAGGTCGTTGGCGTAGGCGAAGACGATGTGGGTGGCGCTGATGTCCGGGTAGCGCATCATGCCCGCGTGGGGCTTCACATCGTCCCGCGGCGCAGCGGGGCCTGCGCCGGCGGCGATCCCCGCGGCGACGGCGGCCGCGGCCAGGGTGAGGCTCCGCCCGCGCCGCCGCGGACGGTCTTTGATTCGCAAGGGGGTTCGCACAGTTTGGCTCCTGGGGGGATGATCCGGGGGGATGGGAGCGGGAACAAGGCCGCCCCCGCCGTTTGCGTCGAGGCGGGGGAGTGGGTGGGCCTGCGGCTCGACGCTTCTACCGGCGACAGGCCTCTTAGTATTCACGCTCCCCGTCTTTCAATCGAGGAGCGTCTACCGGCTCGGGGCGGGGGAGTGGGCACGCCATGGCCAAGCAGAAGGGAAAGAAGCACGAGGTGGTGATCGAGAACCGCAGGGCGCGGTTCGACTATCACATCGGGCAGACTCTGGAAGTGGGGATCATCCTCGTCGGATCCGAGGTCAAGTCGGTGCGGGAGTCGAAGGTCTCGCTCGCCGAGGGGTATGTTCGGGCCAAGGCGGATCCCCTGGAGCTGACGCTGCACGGGGTCAACATCGCCGAGTATCCCCCCGCGGGGGCGCACCAGCACACGCCGACGCGGGTGCGGGGGCTGCTGGCGAAGAAGCGCGAGATTCTGTGGCTGGCGAAGGAGTCGTCGAAGCGCGGGATGACGATCATCCCGCTGAAGATGTACTTCAAGAACGGGTTCGCGAAGCTGCTGGTGGGCGTGGCGGAGGGGAAGTCGCACGCGGACAAGCGGCACTCGATCGCGAAGCGCGAGGCGGAGCGGGACATCGCGCGGGCGATGTCCCGCCGGCGCTAGGCCGCGAGGCGGAGCGGCGCGGGCGGGATCTCAAGGTCGGCGACGGTCTCCACGCGTGCTCCGCCGGCGTGCTTCGCGGCGTAGAGCGCGGCGTCCGCGAGGCGCAGGAGCGCAGCGGGGGATGTGGCCCGGGCGTCGGCGGTGCTGGAGACGCCGATGGAGACGCCGGGGACGCTCTCGCGCTGCTGCGCACGGCGCTGGCCGGCGGCGCGGACGGTGATCACGGGGCCGAGGCGGGCGTGGAGCTGCTCGCGGATCGGCGAGACGTGTTCGGCGAAGGCGTGCTGCAGGCGGCCGGCGAGGAGGCGCGCCATCGGGGCGGGGGTGTGCGGGAGGAGGACGACCAGTTCGTCGCCGCCGATGCGCGCGGCGACGTCGGAGCGGCGGCACTTGGCGAGGATGGTCCTCGCGAGGTCGCGCAGACAGTCGTCTCCGGCCTGGTGGCCGAGCGTATCGTTGACGGCCTTGAGGCCGTCGAGGTCGAGGGCGAGGCAGCTCAACTCGGCGCTGTAGCGCGTCGCCGCGGCGTAATGCTCCTCAAGGCGGTCATCGAGCCCGCGCCGGTTGAGCAGGCCGGTGAGCGGGTCGGTCGTCGCGTCGGCGCGGAGTTGCTCGACGAGGTTCTGAAGTTCGAGGATGCGGCTCTGGGCGTCGCCGAGGGCGCCGCCGAGGTTCTTGGTGCGCCGGCTCGCTGCCACGGCGGCGCGCCTGCGGTCCAGGGCGCGACGGAGGGCCTGGGGGAGCATGTCCGTCTGCCACTCGTCCCGCCGCAGGGATTCGGCGGCGCCGGCGCGGATGGCCTCAAGGGCGTGGGCGGCGTCGGCGTCGCGGCAGAGGACGACGATCGGCAGGTCGGGGCGGCGGTCGTGCAGGCGGCGGACGGTCTGGAGGCCCGCGTGACACGGGGCGGCGTCCTCGCAGACGATGATGTCGGCGTGCTTGAGCTGCGCCGGGTCAAGGTCGGTGATGCGGCGGCAGGGGGCGATCACGGCGCCGGAGATCGCGGGGGCGACGAGGCCGGCGATCTGAGTCCGGGCGGACTCGGTGCCGGCGATGACGACGATCTGGACTGGGTTCTGCTCTTCGCTCAAGGCGATAACTCCGGCCCTCCCCGGGTCCGATATCGGGCCGGGTGGGGCGGGGCTTGAGCGGGAGGGCGGAGTTCAGGCCGGCGCGTTGGCTGGCCGTGGGGTCAGCAGGGGGACCGATGAGGGGAGAAGATACGGGCTGAAAGCCCGTGCCACAGGATGGGTCAGATGCCGCCGCCGCGGGCGCGGAAGCTCCTGGCGATGCGGAGCTTCTGACGGGCCCGCTCTCGCTCCTGGCGGACCTTGTCGCGCTGGGCGGGGTCCGGGATGTCCTCGATCCGGCGGGATTCGGCCGCGGCCAGTTCGGCCTCGGCGTCGCGCTCGGTCAGGGCCTCGGCGGGGATGGCCTTGGAGGCGAGGACGGTCAGGGTGTCGCCGACCATCTGAGCGAAGCCGCCATCGACGAAGAAGGCGCGGCTGCCCCCCTTGCCCTCCGCCGTGTCGGCGAAGTCGAGGCGGAGTTCGCCGATCCCCAGCTTGGCCACCATGGCGGTGCGTCCGGGGAGGATGCCCATGGAGCCGTCCCAGACGGGGAGGATGGCTGCGGAGGTCGGGGCGTCAAGAACCTGGGCCTCGGGGGTGATCAGGCGGCAGCGGAAGGACTTGGCGGCCAAGTGGTCGTCTCCTGGAACGGGGGTGCAACTGTAGGCCCCGGAAGGGACGAGTTGGAGCCCGCGGGCTTGCGGAGAGGGATGGGGCGGGTGGAGAGCCGCTAGGCTGTCGGCGTGATGAGCCGACGGGTGGTCGTGTCGTTGGTGGCGCTGGCCCTGCTGCTGGGGGGAGTGGTCGTTCTGCGCCTGGCGATCGGGACGGCGATCGGGGCGGGCGATGGGGGAGCGGTGGGGGGGATGGGGGGGCGGTGGGGGTGGCCGACGGACGGGCAGGGGTGGGAACTGCGGGGGCAGCGCGTGGCGATCGGCGTGGTCGTGGGGGTGTGCCTCGCGGTCGGGGGGGGGATGCTCCAGAGCCTGCTGCGGAACCCGCTGGCGTC